>Ga0102590_1001655_pt1 | contig 31818 bp, 20 predicted proteins | sample AraplaMF_Col_mMF_FD_76859 | JGI IMG/M metagenome (GOLD analysis project Ga0102590, IMG submission 76859) | Arabidopsis root microbial communities from the University of North Carolina, USA - plate scrape MF_Col_mMF | ecosystem: Host-associated > Plants > Roots > Endosphere | place: USA... | reverse complement strand
CTAAAAAAGAAATATTGTATAGTGGTGATGGGCGCATATGGCAGGAACATGGTATCCCGGTTTTTTAAACACAGCCATGCAGACCTGCTGATAAAGACATTAGCTTATCCGCTTTTCATCACCCATTACTGAACTTGCGGGGGTCAATTTAAATGACGAAGGCCGGACAGCAACAGATACTGCCCGGCCTTTTATTATTTCCTGGCATTGCTATAATTCAAATGCGGCATAGTACAAAGCCTGTGGGTACTCATCATAGATGCCTGCGACCATCACCCGGCCTTTTAAACTTTTCAGCACGTCCAGTAATTCCACCCTGGACCTGACCGGCCGGCCATTAAGCTCCAGGATGATAAACCCCGGTTCTATGCTCGTTGAACGGAATATTTTCCCATTCCGGACCTTGATCACCCTTACCCCGCCACTTTTAATGTTCAGCAACTCTTTTTCATTAGTATCCAGGTCCCTGACTTCAATACCGAGCACGTTCAACAGGTAATCATTGCCGAGGCTCATTTTTGAAACGGTATCCTCACAATCATCCAATACCACTTTCAGCTCATGTTCTTTGTAATTTCTTACTACAGTTACCGTTACCTGGTCGCCCGGGTGGTGCATGAGCATAATTTCGTTTACGGATGCTTCCACTTCTACGCGGCGGTTTTCCACGGCAACGATCCTATCACCCGGCCTGACACCGGCTTTGGCCGCCGGGCCGCCTTTCAGCAGGCTGTCTACCTGCACGCCATGCCTGTCTTCCACATCTTTCAGAAAAATACCCATATAAGCCCTGTGGGCAACCCCATAGCGCAACAGGTCATTGCAAACCTTTTTTACTATTTCCACCGGGATTGAAAATGCGTATCCTGCGAAGTCACCTGTAGGTGTTATGATGCCGGTGTTAACCCCGACCAGCTTTCCATTAACATCCACCAGCGCGCCGCCGCTACAGCCGTCATTCATAACAGCATCGGTCTGAATAAATGAATGAAGGCCGCCTTTTTCTTCTAAAGTATTGATCGTTCTTGATTTGGCGCTTATAATCCCTGCCGTTACTGTCGAGGCGAGATTAAACGGATTGCCGATAGCCAGCACCCAGTCGCCTACTGACACTGAATCTGAAGCGCCGAATGTGACAAACGGAAGATCCTTGTCATCTATTTTTATCAACGCCAGGTCTGTAAGTGAATCCATGCCAACAATCCGCGCTTTGTAAGAGAGCTGGTTGTACAGGATCACTTCTATCTCCCGGGTACCTTTCACTACGTGGCTATTTGTGGCAATATAACCATCATTGCTGAGCAGCACTCCCGATGCGCTCCCTTTGTCGCTATCGGTGGCATGATGCAGGGAATTGGGCCACAGATCATCCTGGTAGTAGCGGGAATAGGGGTAAAATGATGCTGCCCTGAGACCCGGATGATAAGTAGACAATATATGGACTACCCCGGGAAGCGCTTTAGCTGCCGCATTGCGAAAGCTGATGTTGGCAGCGGGGGCTTTCATCAAAGGCCCGGCCCCTCTCCGGCTAATGGCCATCGCCTGTTTTTCTTCCAGGGTGGCGAAGGGCGGCTTGCCGGTAATAATATTCATTCCTTTTTCCTGGGCGAAACAAAGCGCGGAGGACAGATTATACACCAGGAATAATATTGCAGACTGGAGGACAAGCTTTTTCATAGCAATTGTTTTAGCATCAAAACTACCCTGCGCTAAAGCTGATAGGAATGACTAACATCAGTTCGCGGAATAACAGCTGTCATTCGGATGGCATCCGGGTGACAATACCTTTGTTCAAAACATACTTTTCCTACCATTCTTAAATCAGTAGTTATATGAAAACAGATACCGAAATACAAAAAAACGTGATGGATGAGCTAAAATGGGACCCTATCATGCATTCAGCCGAAATTGGCGTGATTGTCAAAGACGGGATTGTTACCCTGGTGGGTTATGTAGATAATTACAGCCAGCGGCTGGCCGCTGAAAATGCCGCCAAGCGGGTTAAAGATGTGAGGGCGGTGGCAATCGACCTGGCGATCAGCCTTCCTGATGAGCAGCGGCGTTCAGACACGGATCTTGCAGCCGCCGCATTGAATGCGCTAAAATGGAGCAGTTTTGTGCCCGAGGATAAGATCAGGCTGAAAGTGGATGGCGGATGGATCACTATGGAAGGAGAAGTAGAATGGCAGTTCCAGAAAGAATCTGCATACAGCGCTGTGAGTGACCTTATCGGCGTTCACGGCGTCATTAACCGTATCAACGTCCGGCCAAATATCACGCCCGTTATCGTAAAAGATGTGATCAAAAAGGCGCTGGAGCGCAGTGCAGATATTGAAGCCGACAGCATTAACATTTTAACAGATGGCGGAAGGATCGTGCTGAAAGGTAAAGTACGCTCCTGGGCTGAACGCAAGGAGGTTGAAAGAGCTGTATGGGCCACTCCCGGGGTAATAGACGTAAAGGACGAACTTATTATTGCTCCTTAAACGCTCACTGTATGAAAGCCAGCCAGCTAATACGGTTACAATTTGGCAGCGACATAATGTCTGTGCCAGAGAAGGCCATCAGCCGTGAATTCCTGCTTACATCCACACAGGGGGCCTATGCGGCTTCCACCATCTGTGGCTGTAACATGCGAAAATATCATGGGCTGCTGGTAGCTCCGCAGCCTGCCATTGACGATGATGATCATGTGCTGTTGTCCTCACTGGACGAAAAAGTGATCAGCCGGGAAACCGCGTGGCGGCTAAGCACTCACCATTATAAGGATACATTTTATCCTGATGGTTACCGCCATATCCGTGAATTCAATGCCAGTCCTACGCCATCCTGGATGTATGAGTTTGACGGCGCCCTGCTGAAAAAAGAGATCCTGCTTGCTGCAACTGCTAATCAGCTGCTCATCAGGTATACGCTCCTGGAGGCGCCTGCAGCAGTAACGCTTGGTCTCATGCCAATGCTGGCCTTCAGAAGCGTTCACAGGGTGCAAAAAATGAGCATGTACACTAACAATCATATCAGAGAGGTACAAGGCGGCATATCGATAAGTATGTATTGTCATTATACGCCCCTGTATCTTCAGCTGTCTGGTGAGGGAGCATGTATTACAGCTCCGGACTGGTATTATGATTTTGACTATAGCGTAGAGCAGGAAAGAGGATACTACCCGAAGGAAGACCTGTACACCCCTGCTTATTTTACAATTCAAATCAGCCCGGGACAATCTGTAATTTTCTCCGCCAGCTTAGAGGAAAGCGATCCTGCCACATACGAAGTGCTGTTCAACAGGGTGCTGAAAGCCAAAGCTATGCCGCAAACTTTCCTGGAATATCTTCAGCAGGCAGCCCGGCAGTTTATTGTACAGACACCAGCGGGTATTGCTATCAAAGCGGGCTATTACTGGTTTGGCTCCTGGGGAAGAGATACCTGCATTGCACTGCCGGGCCTGACATTACTGAACGGCGATGATACCAGTTTCCTGAAAGTAATTGACACATTGCTGCCTGGAATAAAGGATGGCCTTTTACCAAATATTGCAGGCAACAAGTATAGCGCCTACAACACGATTGATGCATCCCTATGGCTAATATGGGCATTACAACAGTATGTGCATTACCGGCATTCAGCGGTAGAAGTATGGAACAATTATGGCGCGCAGTTGAAGTCGATCCTGCATCATTACAAAACGGGAACTTACTATGGGATCAGGATGGATGCAGACGGGCTGATCACGGGGGGACAGGAAGGCTATGCTCTCACCTGGATGGATGCCATTGTAGATGGCATTCCTGTAACACAAAGAATGGGAAAACCTGTAGAAGTGAATGCCTTGTGGTATAATGCTATTTGTTTCTGTCTCCAGCTGGCGCTGGAGAACGGGGATGAAGATTTTGTCAGGGAATGGGAGCAGTATCCCGGAAGGGTCCGGGATGCGTTCATAGATTGTTTCTGGGACGACCAAAAAGGTTACCTGGCGGATTGCGTGAACGGAACAAACAAAGACTGGTCTGTACGTCCTAACCAATTGTTAGCCGTTTCTCTCCCCTACTCTCCCCTCGTGGAGACCATGCAGCTTGCTGTCATGATAAAAGTGAGGGACGAGCTGCTTACATCCAGGGGACTGAGAAGCCTCTCGCCTGCAGACCCACATTATTGTGGCTATTACGGAGGCGATCAGCCAAGCCGCGACCGGGCATATCACCAGGGAACAATATGGCCCTGGCTACTGGCGCATTTTGCAGAAGGGCATCTGAAGGTATATAAAGGCGCCGGCCTGCCCTTACTGAAAGAAATATATAATGGTATGGCGCCGGCGCTGGATGAGCTATGCCTGTACGCTATTGCTGAAATATATGAAGGAGATTATCCCCATAAAGCCGTTGGAGCAGTATCACAAGCCTGGAGTGTTGCCGAGTTAATACGATTGCACGATGTGATCAACCGATATGAACAATCATCCATCAACAATACCTATGAGCGATATACAATGGAAACCCGACTACATCTTTGAGGTCAGCTGGGAAGTATGCAATAAAGTGGGCGGTATACATACCGTGCTTTCTACCAAGGCCCGGCTACTGAAAAAAGAATGGGACGACCACCTTATCCTGATCGGGCCTGACTTGCAGACGGGCTTAGGCCAGAACCCGGAATTCTTAGAAGATAAGGACCTTTTCACTACCTGGAAAGCGCACGTTCAACAGGAAGGTTTACGTGTAAGAACCGGGCGCTGGAATATTCCGGGGCAGCCGTTGGTGATACTGATAGACTTCAGCCCCCTCTTTCAACAGAGGAACAAGATATTCACAGACCTTTGGGTAAAATTTCATCTCGACTCTCTCAATGGGCAGTGGGATTATATTGAACCCGCGATGTTTGGCTATGCCGCAGGGCTTGCCATTGCCTGCTTCTATCGTTGTCATCTTAATTCTACAGACAGGATCATCGCTCAATTTCATGAATGGATGACTGGTGCGGGAATTTTATACCTGGAAGAACATGTTCCCCAGATAGCCACTGTATTCACCACGCATGCTACTGTGCTGGGGAGGACACTTGCCGGTAACGGACTTCCGCTTTACAGCCGTTTGGCTGTGACTAATACAGAACAGACCGCACAGGACCTTAAAGTGATATCAAAACACTCCCTGGAAAAAACTGCTGCCACAGTCGCCGATTGTTTTACCTGCGTTAGTGAGCTGACCGGGAAAGAATGCGAAAAGTTCCTGGATAAACCGCCTGACATTATTACACCAAACGGTTTTGATGCCTCGCTTGTGCCTGCAGCACCCTTATTTAATGAAAAAAGAATAAATGCAAGAAGGAAGCTGCTTTCTGTTGCTACAGCGCTGCTGCAACAATCATTACCGGAAGACTGCCTGCTGGTGATCAAAAGTGGAAGATATGAATACAGGAACAAAGGAATGGATCTGTTCATAGACAGCCTTGGGCGGGTGAACGTTTCGTCGTATAAAGGTAAAACAATAGTGGCCTTCCTGTTTGTGCCTGCTTCCCATACCGGACCGCGCCAAATGCTGCTGGACAGCCTTCGGGCCCCTGATTTAAGCCAGCCCAGAACCGGAGAAGTGCTTAGCCATAACCTGCAGGGCCAGGATTCAGATCCTGTAATGCAGCGCATACGGCAAAACAGGTTGGACAATGCCCCCGGCTCCAGGGTGAAGATCATCTTTGCCCCGGTTTACCTGAACGGCGCCGATGGAGTTTTTGACCTTTCCTATTACGATCTGCTCATAGGATTTGATCTCGCTGTTTTTCCTTCTTATTATGAGCCTTTTGGATACACTCCCCTGGAAAGCATCGCGTTCTATATTCCGGCAGTAAGCACCAGCCTGACCGGCTTCAGTGCTGCGGTGAGTAAGCTGCCAGACTATACGGGTGATGGCGTGTATATAGTAGCGCGCAATGAAGAAAATGGGCCCGCCGCCGCGGCTGATATTGCAGATATCATTGTTAAGCGGGCACAAATGAGCGCGGAGGAGGCTAATAAAGCCCGCGAAGCCGCCGCCGCTATCAGCCGGGAGTTCCTTTGGGACCAGTTACTCGACAAATATTATCTTGCTTATGATCTTGCCCTTGAAAAAAGCCAACAAAGAGAAGCATTGTTCAGGGACAAACCGCAGGCGATACCAGCAGTGATCTCCCATATACCCGCTGCAAAGGAACCCGTGTGGAGGAGCCTGGAGGTACAAGCGGCCCTGCCTGCGCCACTGGACGCTCTTTTTAAAATAAGCACTAATCTCTGGTACTCCTGGAACCAGGATGCCAAGGCCCTATTTGCATACATGGACCCTCAGCGCTGGCAGGAATGCGGACAACAAGCGCCTGTACTGTTAAAAGCGCTTCACCTGTCCAGGATCCGGGAACTTGAAAAAGACACCCGTTTTCTGAATATGCTGACGGCAGTTACTGCAGCATTCGACAGCTATATGCAGCAGGCCGACAATACTGCGCCACTAACGGCCTACTTTTGTATGGAATACGGCCTTCATCCGGCCTTGAAGCTGTATGCCGGTGGTTTGGGCATCCTGGCCGGCGATTATCTCAAAGCTGCCAGCGACGGCAATATGCATCTTGTAGCGATAGGGCTGCTATACAGGCAAGGATACTTCAGGCAAAAGATCTCTCCACAGGGTGATCAGCTGGCCTTGCCCGACTATATGGAGATCAATAACCAACCTGTTTACCAGGTGACTGGCGATAACGGCGCACAGCTGATGATACAGCTGTCATTCCCCGGACGTACACTTTATGCAAGCATATGGAAAGTTGCCGTGGGCCGGGTCAGTTTATACCTGCTCGACACGGATGTTGCCATTAATAATGCAGAAGACCGCCAGATCACGTCTCAGTTATACAACGGCGATCCTGCACTGCGTTTAAAACAGGAGATCCTGCTGGGCATCGGCGGAATACGCCTGCTGGAAACCTTACATCTCCGGCCGGCTGTTTACCATATTAACGAAGGCCATGCAGCTTTTACCTGCTTTGAACGGCTGCGGCAGCTTATACACCAGGAACATCTGGATTTTGAAGAGGCCATGGAAATGGTCCGATCTGGCACCCAGTTCACAACACACACCGCATTAGCGGCAGCTATGGATTGTTTCAGCGAAGAACAGCTAAGGCCTTACCTGTCATACCTGACGCGGGACCTCAATATCAGCTGGAATGAGCTGATGGCGCTTGGCAGAGCTGACAACCATCAGCCAGGGGCACCATTTTCTATGTTCTACTTTGCAGCGAAATGCGCACAGGGGATTAACGGGGTAAGTCAGCAACACCGTATGATATCCTGCCGTTTATTACAAGTGCTTTGGAAAGACTTTAAACCTGCAGAACTTCATATTACAGCCATTACCAACGGGATACATGTGCCCAGCTGGCTGGCAGCACGCTGGCTGGAATATTACGATGGCATTACCGCGGAGAAAATAACCGGCATTCCGGATCAGGCCATCTGGCAGATACGCAACGCGTTGAAACGAGACCTGGTGAAAGCTATCAGGGGCAAAATGAGAAGTATGCTGGTGGCGGCACATGAAAGCCCGGAAAAGATCATGGATGCGCAGGAACACCTTCACGAAGACACACTTTTCATAGGTTTTGCCAGGCGCTTTGCGCCATACAAAAGAGCAGGCCTGCTTTTCAGCGATATGCAACACCTGATCCGCATCATCAGCAATCAACAGCGCCCTGTGCAGATCATATTTGCGGGTAAGGCTCATCCGAACGATGCGTATGCTATCAGTATACTAAAATCGGTGGTCAACAGTTCGCGCATCCCGGAACTACAGCACCGCGTGTTGTTCCTGGAAGATTATGATATGGCAACAGCAGCTATGCTGGTGCAGGGAGTGGATGTGTGGCTGAACATCCCGCAAGCCGGGAAAGAGGCCTGCGGCACCAGCGGAATGAAGGCTGTATGGAACGGCGCACTGCATTGCAGCATGAAAGACGGGTGGTGGGCGGAAGCTTACCGCGAAGACGCCGGCTGGGCCCTCGGCAGCGGGCAGACATATGACGACGAAGCTATGCAGGACCAGGAGGATGCCGCCATGCTCTATAGTACGCTTGAAAATGAGATCATTCCCCTTTTCTTTACGCGTAATGAAAAAGGGCTTCCGGAAGGCTGGATCAGCATGATAAAGAACTCGGTATCCCGACTGGCCCCGGCGTATGATGTACGGCGTATGGCCGACGCATATAAGAGCTGTTACCGGAAGTTATATTCGCGGAGCACGTTGCTGCAGAATGATCATTTTAAACTGGCAGGAGAATTGGTTGCCTGGAAACGTAAAGTAAGTGCATCCTGGAATGAGATACACGTATTATCCATTGACCATCCCTGCGGCGAAAAGCCTGTACGAATATTGGGCGAAACATTCCAGGCCCGGATTCAAATTTATACCGGCAGTCTTAGTGTAGACGATATTGGTGTGGAAGTACTATTTACAGATAAGGGTAACCCTGATCAGTATATAATATCGCAGGAGCTGAGCGCCAGTGAGGCAAACGGCCACCGTGTCACTTTTGAATGCCACACGCAGCTAACATTTACAGGCAGCTATACCTATACATTCAGGGTATTTGCCAAACACCCGCTACTACCACACCGGCAGGATTTCCCGCTGGTGATGTGGATCTGATAACAATAAAAACAAAAGCATATGTTAGGCAAATTAAATGCAGACGAGATCGATGCGGTACTGACCGCCAATATCACCGGCCGTATCGGCTGTACCGACGGATCAAAAGTATATGTAGTGCCCATCAGCTATGCCTTTAACGGCACCCACGTGATCGCACATTCAAAGGAAGGTATGAAGATCAGCATGATGCGGCAGCATCCGCATATATGTTTCCAGGTAGATGAAATAGATGATTATGCCAACTGGCGCAGTGTTGTTGTCTGGGGAGAATACGAAGAAATAACGGACCCACGGGAAAGATACTACGCCATGAAATACCTGGTGAGCCATCTAATGCACAGGCAGGTAAGCGAAACCGCCGGCCTGGATGAAATGAAGAAAGCGGTAGAAGATGCGCATGAACCGGATCATCATCCCAGGCCTGTTGTATACCGAATCAGGATAGACGAAAAGACCGGGCGTTACGAGAAGCATTAAGATCTTACTGCTTTATATATTTCAAACCATCCGACGCCTACAAGCGCCGCGGCGGTACAGGTCAGAAGATCAGGCAGCTCAAGAAGAACCAGGCCAAAAATATTCCGGACCGGCGCCGCCAGCTGAATGACGAAAAGAAACAATAAAGAAACCAGCAACACCACGGGCGCCAAGTTATTTCTGTAACGAATGGTCTGTACAATATTCGCAGTGAAAGACCGGTTGACGAATGTGAGCATTATATTACTAATGATCAGTGTTATAAATACTACCGTCCGTGTCAATTCCAGTGTATGCTGCTGCATATAGCTATGATAAAGCCAAAGCAGGCTTACCGTTATCGCCAATCCTTGTATAATTGTTATCAATAATTCGCCTGATCTGAAAAGGCTCTTATCCTGACCGCCAGTAGGCGACGCCATCAGCTGTGCCTCCACCGGCTCGCGTTCAAAAAATATGGAACACGTTGGGCCCATGATCAGTTCCAGGAAAATGACATGCACCGGTGTAAAAATGACGGGATATTTCCAGCCCAGTATCAGCGGAAGGCCTGCAGTAAGTATGATCGGTATATGAATGGAAATGATATAGCGGATCGCCTTTTTGAGATTGCTGTAGATCTTCCGTCCCTGCATAATAGCTTCGGGGATCATTCCCAGGTCATCATCAGTGATCACCAGGTCTGCCGCCAGGCGGGCGATATCTGTTCCCCTTTTGCCCATAGCGATGCCAATATGGGCGGCTTTCAATGCGGGGCCGTCATTTACCCCATCGCCTGTCATCGCTAGCGTTTCACCGGCTGTCTTGAGCGCTTCTATCACCTTTCGTTTCGCGTCGGGGAACATACGTGCAAACACATTTACTATCCTTACCGTATTCAGCAGTGCTTTATCTGAAAGCTCCATGATCTCTGCGCCGGTAACGATATCCCGGTGATTACGGATGCCCGTTTTTTCTGCAATGTGGGCGGCTGTTCCGGGATAGTCGCCGGTGAGCAGCTTAACGTTTATTCCTGCAGCATATAAGCGGTCCATTACAGCAGGGGCATTGTGCCTGGGCGGATCATAGAGACTTATGAACCCTTCGAATTGCCAGTTGAACAGGTCTTGTTCGGCCGGTAATGCACCAGTTGTATGCAAAGCACTTGCCACCCCCAACACCCGGTATCCCCTGGAAGCCATATCATGTACATATCCGTTTAGTTGTTCCCTGAGAGGATCATCCAGGCCGCAAACTGCCAGGATTCTTTCCGGAGCGCCCTTGGCCGTTGCTATCAGGCCGCTACCGTCAGGGTATACATGCGTCATCATCGGAGGACGGCCGTGTAAGGGATATTCATGCAACATTTCAGGCAGCGGAAGTTGATGTGCCTCCTGTTCAGCGTATGCCTGTAATATGGCCTTCTCCATGTTATCAAATGGCTGAGGCTCGCTTGCAAGAGCAGCATAGCGCAGTAGCGAAGAACCAGCAGACAATCGCCCGTGTTCCATGTCAGTAAGCAGACCGGAACGGTGATCGTACGCCATCACCACTTTCATCCTGTTTTCTGTAATGGTGCCGGTTTTATCCAGGCATACAACACTGACAGCGCCGAGATATTCAATCACCTGCGGCTGCCGGGATATAATCCCTTTGCGTGACATATAGTAAGCACCGAGGGCCATAAATGAAGAAAAGGCCACGGGTATTTCTTCCGGGATAGCGGCCATAGCCAATGTAAGCCCCAAAAGAATACTACCCGCGAGATCGTGGCCTTTCAGAAAATTAAAGATACAGATCAGTATAAAGCCAATTGCGCCAAACAAGGCGAGCTTTCGCACGGTGCGGTCAACCTGCCGCTGCAACAAGGTTTTAGGCGTTTCAGGCCCACCGATGGCTGTGCCCAATTTCCCTAAGCTGGTTTTGTCACCGGTTGCTTGCACCTGCATCATGCAGCTGCCTGTATTAATAGTAGCTCCCTGGAAAAGCAGGTTAGCTGAAGGCGTGGAGTCCTTTTCAACCGGGAGCGATTCACCGGTCATCACTGATTCATTGACAGTGAGATCATTCGCGGTCAGGATAATGCCATCCGCCGGTATTAGCGCTCCCTCGCTAAGCAATACAATATCTCCCGGGACCAGGTCTTCCGTATTGATCACTCTTTCTCTACCGTTACGTATTACGGTTGTTCCCGGCGCTGTATACTGTTGTAAAGCCTCCAGCGCCCGCGAACTTTTTACTTCCTGGTAAAGCGATATTGCAGTGACAAACAGGATAGCTGTCAACATCATATATCCTTCGCTACTATCACCCAACAGGAAATAGAAAAGACAGGAAGCCAGCAGTAAAATGAACATAGGCTCCTTTACGATGGCCATCAATACTGCAGTCAGGCCCCCCGAAGGGGTTGCATGAAAAACATTTTTTCCATGCAGCTGTTGCAGGTGAGGTATATCTTCCTCGTTCAGGCCAGTGTGATCTGCTATTGCCGGAATATTAAGTACTTTATTCATTCGGGTTCTTATATTAACACTGGTACCGGCTGGTTATCCGCCATATTGTTCTTTTCCTCGGCGAGGCGAATATTGGAGATCCCCTTGAGCAATGCATCCGGATTAAAAGATATGCTATTGATCCCCTGTTCTACCAGGAAAGCTGCAAAATCAGGAAGGTCGCTGGGAGCCTGTCCACAGAGCCCTATCTGGACGCCCGCCTTTTTGGCCGCGGCGATCATCATCGCTATCATCTGGCGGGCTGCGGGGTCTTCTTCGTTAAAAAGATCCGCCACCAGTGCAGAATCCCTGTCTATTCCAAGCGTAAGCTGGGTAAGATCGTTGGAACCGATGGAGAAGCCGTCGAAGATATCGGCAAACTCGGCGGCCTGCAGTACATTAGAAGGCAGTTCCGCCATCACATAAACTTCCAGTCCATTTTTTCCCTGTTCAAGGCCAAATCCGGACATTACCTCCAGTACTTTCCTGCCTTCTTCCACCGTGCGGCAAAAGGGTATCATTACCTTTACATTGTCCAGGCCCATATCTGTTCTTACTCTTTTTATAGCTGCGCATTCCAGGCCGAAACCTTCTTTATACAAAGGATTGTAATAGCGGGACGCTCCGCGGAAACCCAACATAGGATTCTCTTCCTCCGGCTCAAAATCTTTACCGCCGATCAGCTGCGCGTATTCGTTGGTTTTAAAATCGCTCATCCTGACAATCACCTCTTTCGGGTAAAAGGCTGCGGCAATAGTTCCAATCCCCTGTGAAAGCTTGTCAATAAAGAACTCCTTTTTATCGGTGTACTGACTGGTGAGGCTGTCGATCTGCTCATGTACGGTTGCATCCTGTAAGTGATCAAAACGTACTAACGCCATCGGATGTATACGGATGGCATGTGTAATAATGAACTCCATGCGCAGCAGGCCCACCCCATCATTGGGATAGGCAGCAAGCCGGAACGCTTTATCGGGGTCGCTGATGATAAACTTTACTTCTGTTCCCTGCGGTTTAAGCAGGCTACCGGCATCGATCACCTCTTCTTCGTATTTAAGCTTGCCGTCATATACGTAACCTGTTTTGCCTTCGCAGCAGGATACGGTGATAGGCTCACTATTTTTAATTTTGGTTGTTGCATGTTGTGTCCCCACAATAGCCGGTACTCCCAGCTCCCTGGCCACAATAGAAGCATGGCTGGTACGCCCGCCGGTATTGGTAACAATAGCCCCTGCCCTTTTTAACACCGGATCCCAATCGGGGCTGGTGGTATTGGTCACAATGATTTCGCCATCCTGCAGCTGGTCTGCTTCAGCGGGGGACTGCAATACCCTCGCTATACCAGTGGCTACTTTATTGCCGATGGCCTCTCCTTTTACCAGGCAGGTCCCTTTCTGTAGCAAACGGTATTCCTTGCTGTCATCAATGTTTTTACGGGAATGCACGGTTTCGGGGCGGGCCTGGAGGATAAACAGCTCTCCCGTAACCCCGTCTTTGGCCCATTCAATATCCATCGGGCGTTGGTAGTGTTGTTCAATGGCCATTGCCCAGCGGGCCAGTTCCATGATCTCCGGATCACTGAGCACGAAATGCTCCCTCTTTTTAGGAGGAGTAGCCAGGCTTACTGTGTTCCCGCCTCCGTTACTATTGCTTGAATACACCAGCATACTGGCCTTATCGCCAAGTTTCTTTTGAATAATGGCCTGCTTTCCCTGGAGCAGGGTGGGTTTGAAGATGTAAAATTCATCGGGGACCACTGTACCCTGTACAATTGTTTCCCCGAGCCCGTATACGCCGGAAAGGAGGATCACATCCCTGAAGCCGGACTCCGGTTCCAGTGTAAACCCCACCCCTGAGCTGCCGAAGTCCGAACGGACCATTTTCTGAATACCAACGGCCAGCGCCACTTTGCTATGTTCAAAGCCATTATCTTCACGGTACTTGATAGCCCTGTCAGTATACATGGATGCGAAACAATGGCGTACTGCATCGAGCAGGGCTTCTTCTCCCGTAATATTCAGGTAAGACTCATGCTGACCGGCAAAGCTGGCCTGGGGCATGTCTTCTGCTGTGGCGCTACTGCGAACGGCCACTGTTGCGGGACTTCCACCTCTCATGGCTTTGTAGGCCTTTGCAATGCTTTCTGCCAGCGGGGCAGGTATGGCTCCGTCGAGAATCAGTTTACGGGCGGCTGCCCCGGTTTGCTGCAGGTTGGCGAAATGCTCACGATCCAGCTGCTCCATCAGCCGGTCCAGCTGTTTCTCTAACTTATTATGGCGAAGATAAGTGCGGAATGCAAAAGCGGTCGTTGAAAAACCATCAGGCACCCGGATACCCTGACCGGATAGTGTAGCGATCATCTCGCCCAGGGAGGCATTTTTTCCACCTACTACGGCAAGGTCAGTCAGCCGTATATCTGAGAATTGTTTTACAAAGGATTCCATATACTTGGTTTTGGGGAGCTTAACCGCTTATTCGGCAGGTTCTTCCGGGTAAAAAAAAATATGTTTTTCCGCTATTTTCCCTTCCTCGTTGAGGTGTTTAAGAGACCAGTTATCAGTCCTGGTAGTTTCCAGCCAGAGATCACCGGATTTCCGCATTACCTGCACATTCAGCCCGAACTCGTGGCGAAAATCATGCTCCAGGTCGTCGGCGGTACGGTTTGGGCTGATATCGATCCAGCCGAAGTTGTGCACCATCCGGATATCCTCGATCGGTGTTGCCGGCGGGATCTTCTCCCAGGCCGGGGAGGCTTCGCCTGCTGCATGGGGTTGCCAGTAAAACTCCAGCTTCAGGTAGGGGTATGCCTCCTTAAAATCATTCTGAATGTTGTTGATGGTAGCGTCTTCGCTTATATAGATCTGCATGGTAATAGATTTTATGTTACAATTGCAAGTTTAAGCCCATGGCGTTTGGCCGGGAATGAGGGAAATCAGTCATCTGAATGACTATAATCATATTAGATGGTTGCTGATTATCAGAAATTAGTGGTGTAAATTCCATATTTATGCCGGAAGAACAGGTTAGCAGTAAACCAGGTAAAACGGAACATACCGGATTTCCCGGCAACGAGGAAAAGTATTTCCTCGAGGGCCCACGGTCGCGCGCCAGGGAATTTTTCTTTTCACTACGTGTTTTATGGGAATTCATCCGTGGTTTCAGGGTACTACATTTTGTAGGGCCCTGCATTGCGGTATTTGGATCAGCCAGGGTAAAACCCGGAACCAACTACTATGAACAGGCCAGGGAAATGGGGGCCGGCATCGCAGGATTGGGGTTTACCGTGATGACGGGCGGTGGACCAGGCATTATGGAAGCAGCCAACCGGGGGGCAAAGGAAGCCGACGGAAGGTCTGTAGGCTGTAATATTATACTGCCCAAAGAACAGGCGCCGAATAAGTACCTGGACCGGTGCTTTAACAGCAGGTACTTCTTCATCCGGAAGGTGCTGATGTTCAAATATTCTTATGGCTTTGTGATCATGCCGGGCGGCATTGGGACGATGGACGAGTTTTTTGAGGCGCTTACGCTGATACAAACCCATAAGATACAGGATTTCCCGGTTGTGCTGATGAACAAGCGCTATTGGGAGCCGGTAATGCCCTTATTCCATAAAATGCTGGATGAGTATATGATAAACCCGGAAGATCTGAAATATATGTTATTTACAGATTCGACTGAGGAGGCATTAAAACATATCAGTAAATTTGCCGTAGAAAAGTACCATGCCAAACGGAAAGTTATTTTCAAAAAGTACCTCCTGTTGGGGGAATAATGTGTACAACAAAACTGATCATCAAAAAACTTCTGAATGGATCCTGCTATCAATGAGCGATCAGCTGACGGCTTTTACCAGAAAGAGATTGAAAAAGAGCTGCAGCGCTTTGGGGCGTTATTTGACTACGCCAGTATCGGCATATTGGTAACAAATAAACAGGGGGAGATCATTATGATCAATGATTTTGCCCTTGAGCAATTTGGATACCCGCGTGAGGAGCTGCTCGGCGCTACGGTAGAGCAACTGCTCCCGGCGCAATTGCGTCATAAACATACTGCACATCGTGAACGTTATGCGGCCCATCCCCAAAGCAGGCCAATGGGCATCGGACTTGACCTGTTTGCCATCCGCAAAGACGGTACGGAGTTCCCTGTGGAGATCAGCCTTAGTCATTACGAAAATGAAGAGGGTAGCTTTGTCATCGCCTATATTAATAATATCACTGCCAGAAAGCAGGCCGAAGCCAAGATAGAACGGCTCAACAACGAGCTGGAACAAATGGTGGAGGAACGGACGCAGCAGCTCAGGGAGGCCATGGAAATGCTCGAAAGGTCCAAAGAGGATCTTACCATAGCCCTTGGCAAAGAAAAAGAGCTCAGCGAGTTAAAATCCCGTTTTGTTTCATTGGCGTCTCATGAGTTCCGCACGCCGCTCAGCACTATTTTATCTTCTGCATACCTGGTTAAACAATATGGGACAGAGGCAGATCAGGACAAACGAAATAAGCATCTGCAGCGGATCGTCATCTGCGCGAAACTGCTTACAGACATTCTTGATGAATTCCTTTCAGTAGGTAAAATAGAAGAAGGGAAGATCCAAGTCCGGTTCCTCAACATCAGGGTTGACGATTTCTTCCAGAACATTATACAGGAAATACAGGGTATTACTAAGGAAGGACAACTGGTTGATTACCTGCATGAGGGAGCGCCCAATGTAACGTTGGACCCTTCCCTGCTGAAACATATCGCCATGAATCTCCTGAGCAATGCCATTAAGTTTTCGGATACGACCATCCAGGTGCGTACTTACCGGTATGAACGCGAATTCAAACTGAAGGTGTCAGATCATGGCATTGGCATGTCGCGGGAAGATCAGCAGCATTTGTTCGAGCGGTTCTACCGCGGGGCCAATACCAGTAATATCCAGGGAACAGGCCTGGGCTTACATATTGTCAGTAAATACTGTGAACTGATGAACGGCAGCATTTCCTGCGATAGTGAGCTGGATAAGGGTACTACCTTCACCATCATTCTTCCATTGAACGATTATCCAACAAACAATAACGCATGAAAACGATCCTGCTAATAGAAGACAATGCATTTATCCGTGAAAACACATCCGAAATCCTCGACTTAGCCGGATATAAGGTTTTATCGGCACCGAATGGGAAAGCTGGTGTAGAACTGGCATTGGAGCACGCTCCGGACCTGGTGATCTGTGATATTATGATGCCGGTGCTGGACGGCTACGGTGTATTGCACATGCTACAGCGCAATAAGGAAATGAAGGATATCCCATTTATATTTCTCACTGCCAAAACGGAACGGAATGACTACCGGAGAGGTATGGAGATGGGCGCGGATGATTATATCATGAAGCCGTTTGAAGCCACGGAACTACTGCACGCCATAGAAAGCCGTCTGAAAAAAGCAGCGCTCAGAAAAGAGGAATTCACCCCCAACCTCCAGGGCTTAAGTAAATTGATGGAAGCTGCTACGGGCAAAGCATCTATCAAAGCATTAGCAGAAGGACGGGATATCGAGAAGTACAAAAAAAGGCAAACGATCTATACAGAGGGAAACCATCCCATCAACCTCTTTTATATACAAAAAGGGAAAGTCAGGATCTTCAAAAGAAATGATGACGGCAAAGAATTTGCTGTTGACCTCTATAATACGGGAGACTTCTTCGGTTATGTTCCCATGCTGGAAGGAACCGTATATAAAGAAACCGCAGAAGCTATGGAAGAGAGCGAGATAGCGCTCATTCCCCGTGAAGATTTCGAGGAACTCATGGGCAGCCAGATAGATGTAGCGGCGCAATTCATCCGCATGCTGGCCCGGAACGTGACCAGCAAGGAACAGCAGCTACTTGGCCTGGCCTATAACTCCCTGCGCAAAAAGGTGGCAGAAGCATTGTTATCTCTCTGCAGGAAATATAACGAACAGAAAGCAGAGCCGTTTGCCATAGATATCAGCAGAGACAATCTCGCCACTATTGCCGGTACTGCTACCGAATCGCTGATCCGGACCCTTGGCGACTTCAGGGAGGAAAAGCTGATCGAAATCCGGGAGGGATCGATCATTGTGTTAAATGAAAAGAAGCTGGCTAATATGCTATATTAAGGCCGCTATTTATTGTGTGCGATGAACAGAGGCATTGTCAGCTTTTCCATCAGCTCATCCGCCATGCTTGGACGAAACCAGCGGGAGACCATACCTCTTCTGTAGGCTCCCAGTACCGCGAGGGTACCGGCAGGTTGTTGCTGCAGAAAATTTGTGATCTCATATTCAGGCCTTCCCTGGAAAACTTTATAGGCGGCCTGGGGGAAATGCCGTTTCATAAACTCCTTCATTAAACGGTTGTCCGGTAAATGCATGCCGTCGCCCGGGTCATTAACGGATATCACTTCTGTGTGAAGGTGCTGCAAACCGGGCATCAGGTAGCTAAACATTTTTATAGCATACACAGATGATGGCTCACCGTCGTATAGTAGCACCAATTTCTTAATCTCCTGGTATTTGGCCGGTACTAACATTACCGGGCATTGCACATCGACCAGCAGGTCACGAATGAACCTGGTGGGAGGCTTAGCCTCGTCAGTTACCAGGGTTTCATCCATATCAATGATCAGCAGATCTGCATAAATGCTTTCATGCAGGATCTCCTGGATGGCGATGCTGCGGTCGTGATGTACGCTGTAGTTCAACCCTGCCTCCTGGCAGGCCTGCTCAAAATGCCTCGCTGAGATTTCTCTTATCGCTTCATCCTTCGTTTCCAGTTCTTTAATCTCAGCGTTCGTGGCGCCTGCTTTCAACATTTTGTACATACTGAAGCTGTTATAGGTAAAATCGTCCAGGAACAGTCCAACCAGGTGGGATGGCTGTTGCCGGGCCATTGCTATCGCATATCGTAAGGTGCTGTCGGAGAACCTCAGGCCATCAAAGACGACTACTATTTTCTTCATAGTGCTTATTTTTCAGTCAAAGGTATCTGTGCGCAGAGATACAAAACAGAACCATGGTTAGTAGAAAAACTGATTAAGATCATCGGCCGATTATAACATGCTATATAATATTGAGCTCCCTCTTTGTATGTCTTAAAATATGAAACTTATGAGACAAGTGCTATTATTATGCGGCATCTTCTCTTCCCTGGTGTATTTCAGCGCTGACCTTATTTCAGGCGCCAGCTGGGAAGGTTATAGCTATACTTCCCAGGCTATCAGTGAGCTGATGGCGGTAAATGCGCCGTCAAGGCCGGTTGCGGTGCCGCTTTTCATTATCTATGATGTACTGGTGATTGCGTTTGGGATCGGCTTATTGTTGTTTACTGTTCAAAAGCGCCTGCATTTCGCCAGTGGAATGATCATCGGGGTTGGGATCACAGGCCTGATAACGACATTATTCTTCCCGATGCATTTACGCGGCGAAGAAAGGACTTTTACTGATACCATGCATATTATCCTTACCGGCGTCACCACATTGCTTATTGTGCTGGCAATGGGGTCAAGCGCAGCGGCAAAAGGGAAAGGATTCAGGTGGTATACCATTTTAACGGTACTGGTGCTCCTGATATTCGGGGCCATCGCGGGAATGGACGGGCCCAAAATAGCAACACATCAGCCAACACCATGGCTGGGGCTGACGGAACGGATTACCATTGGGGCATATCTGACATGGATGGCTGTGCTGTCTATTATCCTTTCGAAAAAAACGCTTCAGACCCGTTTGAGCGTTCAATGACCAAACCTGTACTCAAAACCTGTGCTCCTGATCTGAACTACCCGGTTATGATCATCATAAAAGAATGAATCAACGCGTGTTGACGTGAATACCGCCGGTTATTGGGGGCATGAATTATCAGGCCAGTCAATATGACCCGGCATACCAGGGGCAGCGCCACGGCATTGGTAGGACACTTCCACCTGGTTATAGTAAATTCCGATGAAATTCGTTCCGTAGGTGCATGCCGGGCTCTGTAGGGCAACAGGTAATCCACGCGAATTATAAGCAACCGCCTGGAAAGGATTATTAACACTAAAATCACGATCAATGAACTGCCAGATGGGATGAGTGCGGTGCATGTTCACTTTATTGTCATACTGCGGGACGGTTTCGCCGCTGGGGCCGGTAATCCGTTCGAGATTGCCCTGCTGGTTGTAGAAATATTGTGAAGCAGATCTTGTTCCAGTGGGAACGTGCAGGGTTTCAATACCGATGATCCTGTTCTGATCATCGTATGTATAGTTATAAATGAACTCCTTGTGAACTGTCTCAAGGGGATCAGTTAATGCGGCAAAAGTATAAACCGTATCCTTTATAATCCTGCCCTTAAGATCATGCCCGTAGCGGTGCCTGAATTCATAATGAAGGCCGTCATAGTAAATGCCGATAAACTCGGTTAAGCGCCGCTTCGTATCATAACGGAACAGATAGTTTGGGAAACCGGTTGCCGGTGTGCTCTTCGTAACACTAACCGGATCGCCCTTTGCATTGTAAGCAAAGACAGCGCTGTCATTCTTCAAAATTATAAGGTCTCCCTTTAGTTGTTGTATACGGCATTCTGCGCGCCAGTTTGGATCATATCCGTCTTTCATACAGGCCGGCAATACCAAGCATGCAATAGCGTACAAAAAAAACGGTGTAATGATAACCTTTTTCATACAATGGTTTTTGGGGTAAAAAATTGATAGTTTGGTATTTGGCTGGGATTGTTAGGTGTAGTGGCAACAGTTAACGTAAAAGTACGAAATTAAATTGGAGATATCGTCCTCCAGGGCCCTGCAGCCTGTTATTTAAAAGAATGGGCGCCGGGGCATGAGACTCCCGACGCCGCAATGGTAACGGTTTGACTATTTCTTTGCGGCAACTTCGTTCAGAAATTGCTCGATATTGGTGTAACCGTCTTTGTCTTTATCCAGGCTGGCATCTGCTGCGTCATTGGCATTCAGGCCGTGCTGCTTCTCCCAGGTATCCGGCAAACCATCGTTGTCTGTGTCTTTATAAGCGGTTCCTTTGTATTCCGGATATCCGCCTACCTGGCTTACGTCTGTAATGATGCCCATTTTATAGGAATCAATCGGCAAGCGGCGATGCTCAAACTGTGTTGCCGGGAGTTTTACATTTTCCGGATAAGTGATCTTGCCCGTCCTTACCTGTTCAACAACGCGGGCATCTACGGGGTCTCTCTGAGGGAGCGTAGCGCCGGCATTTTTCAATACATCATCAAAAGCTTCTTTTGCAGAGATAACAGTTACCGGCGCCATGGGAAATGGTTTGGTAAAACGCATATAGTCGGTATACTTTCCGGCATCCGGCTGATCCTGGTCATGTTCATCTTCTACCTGTACGCCGCCTGCCCAGTTGTCTTTCGTTATTGCAGGATATCCGTCCATAATGTTGCCTTCTACATAGGCCCGGCCGAACACCTTATATTTCAGCTTACTGCGGCCGGATTCGGGATTCAATATACGGTGGCCGACCAGCGATGTTTTAGAGGTGGCGGGACCTGGTTTGAAATAATTATTGATGATATTGAAAGTAGCGGTGTAATCGCCGCCATCCACAGAGCGATGCACCCAGTTGAACACCACGTTGTTCACAAAATTGAAAGTACCGTTCCAGCCGATGGAAGGATTGCGGCCGGTGTTATCTGCCCAGAGGTTGCGCGTGAAGGTCGCATTCTCGCCACCCAGCGTACTGCCGAAAGCGTGGTTCCAGGTGTCCAGTCCTTCGGCGAAGATGGAGTGCTGGATCGTCAGGTTCACTGTAGGCATCTTCTGTTCCTGGGTACCGGTGCTGTCGTTATACATGTGGCGGTACATGCTCATGTTCTCGTCCAGGCCCCAGCTGGCGGAAACGTGATCGATGATAATATTGCCGATGGGGTTACCGCCAATAGCGTCGTCACGGCGTCCTACATTGGTTTCGCCACGACGGAAACGCATGTAACGGATGATCACATCATGCGTATTGATCCATACGGATTCCCCGGCTATGCACACGCCATTGCCCGGCGCTGATTGCCCTGCAATGGTAATATAGGGAGCGCGGATGATCAGCGGACTTTTCAGCCGAACAATACCGGCTACATTGAACACTACGGTGCGGGCCCCGCCCTGTTCGCAGGCCCAGCGGAAACTGCCGGGGCCATCATCGTTCAGGTTAGTTACCACCAGCACTTTTCCGCCGCGGCCGCCGAAGCTGAATTTGCCACCGCCTTCTGCACCCGGGAAAGCTGCGATACCGGCCTGCGGCAGATCGGAAGGACGGTGCGCCCAGGGAATAAAAGGTTTGCCTTTCCTGGCTTCTGCCTGGATAATGGGCCATGCCTGCTGCCAGGCGGAATCAGAATGACGTGCTGCCGCTTCCATTAATGCAGCACTGGCGTGGGCTATATCCTGCGGTATTTTCGGATATTGAGCGGATGCGGGTTGCAGTCCCCCTAGTGTTACCAGCGCCAGCACCAAACTGTATCGCTGGCATACGGCTGTTTTTAAATACGTGAAATTCATCAGCTACTCTTTCTTTTATGATCAGTTTTTAGAATAAACTTTAGCTACTTTAAAAAAAGCAGGATTATCTACAAAAAGAAAGCTGTTTCGGATGTAAGTGGATATTATATGGATGAGATGGGATTATAGCACCCTGAACAAATCCAGGGGTTATTGGTCCAGCCAGGCCTTAAAAAGCGGTGTTTTCTGGCTGCTGATGACGGTTTCCTCATCGTATTCCGGTACGAGCACCAGCTTGAGCCGTCCCTTGAAATAAGGATGCACTTCCTTTACGGAATCGATGTGTATGATGAGATTACGGTTAACATGAAAGAACTGAACAGGGTCCAGCATGGTCATTAATTCATCCAGCGTATAGTCGAGGGGGAAGCGCTGTCCTTCTTTGGTGACCAGCAGGGTAATTTTATTACGTGAATTGAAATAGGCAATCTCGCTGCTTTTAATGGCTTTGATCCGGTTGCCTGCTTTCACCATGAAGCGTGATTTGTAGCTCTGCTGACTGGTCTTGATGATCTGGATGATCTCATTAAAATGGGCATCATTACCGGCGGGTCTCATCTGGGAGCGGATCGCCTCCATCTTTTGCAGGCTTTTCTCCAGTTTGGGATATTGCACCGGCTTTAACAGATAATCGATGCTATGCACCTGGAAAGCGTCCAGTACGTATTGATCGTAGGCGGTACAGAAAATGATGGGGCAGCGCAGCTCCACTTGCTTAAAGATATCAAAACAAAGACCATCAGACAGATGAATGTCCAGCAGTACCAGATCGGGCTGCCGGTGATCGGCAAACCAACTGACCGCCGCTTTCACAGAGGACAGGATCGCTAAAGGACTGATACTGGCATCATACTGCTTTAGCAGGCCTGCCAATCGCTCTGCAGCAGGTTCTTCATCTTCGATGATCAATACTTCCATTGGCAGTCATTTTATTCATCTATTTCGAGGAGCGGTAAATCTACTTTAAAAAAATGGTGATCGCAACTGACATTGATTTCCAGCGCAGACAAATGCTGATAACGTTTCCGGATATTCTCCAGGCCCGTTTCCAATTTAATGGTTTGCTCCTTTGGCAGGGGCTGATAAGTATTTTCAACGCTGATCCATTGTGTTCCCTGCAGGTACACCCGGATGTACAGGGGCTGATCCCTGGAAATAATGTTATGCTTTACGGCGTTCTCCATCAGCATTTGCAGGGACAATGGCGGTATGCACAGCGTGGCGGCTGTAGCAGGAACATCCGGCATCTCTATCTTCAGTGCTTCTCCAAAGCGTTTCTTTAAGAGGTGGCAATAGGCTTTAATGAAGTCCAGCTCTGTATGCAACGGTACCAGCTCCTCTTTTTTGTATTGCAATACATAGCGGTATACATCGGCAAACTTGTCCAGGAAATCCTGCGCCTCATTCCGGTCTTTATCGATCAGGCTGGCCAGCACATTGAGGTTGTTGAACAAAAAGTGCGGGTCCAGCTGCATGCGTAATGAGTTGAGCTGCGCCTGCAGATTATCTTCCTTCAGCTGGTTGGCCTGTACCTGTGCTTTTTTCCATTGCATCATGAAATAGATGCCGAAATTGATAGATAGCACAGGGATGGTGAACAAGAGGCCGTAGACGTTCAGCACCATTATCTGTGTAAGATCAGGCGGCGTGCTGTTGGTGGTGATCTTAAACAGATAGTACGTGAGGTTGATACAGCAGAGTGAATACAGCGTGCTCACTACCAGCTGAATAAAAAACCGCCGGGTGGTATGCGCCATCCAGGAGATGTTCCTGTCAAGCAGGAGGTAAATATATTTATTGCCAAACCATAGCAGGAGGAGCACCGTGATGATCCATGCGATGGCTACTACATAGAAGCTACTCATGATCTATCTGAAGGAAATTTCTTTTACCTGGCCCCATGGAATATATTGATATTTCTTATTGGGCAGCCATATGATCAGCCCCCAGTTCTTCTCGCTTACATCGTTGGCCGAGCCTAACAGCAAGGTGCTGTTGTCCTTTAACCTGACCCTGGAATAGTGTTGCCGGTAGGGCGTGATCGTGCTAATATAGTAAAAGGGAATCTGATAATATAGCCCGTCTTTATTGCCATCCAGCAATTCCACATTCCAATCCTCATCCAGGTCAAACACGCAGGCGCCTTCATAGCGCCTGTTATCAGTAGTTTGCACGGTGGCATATAAGCGATCGGGTTTAGGATAGTCGTCATACGACAGGCCGGTGGAAGGCGGCGCCTCGGGCGTGAAGGAGCGGAAAGCTTTCCATTCTATCAGTACCCTGCCATAGGTAGGGTGCGTGACTACAATGCCTTTGCTGGCATTACCGAGATCATCTGACTCGTTCAGCTGGATGTTTTCCCCGGAACGAAGCTGTACAAGCACCTGGTTCTCCTGTTTCTCAATGCGGGCAATGTATGCGAAAGTATAGCTTACAGGTTCATTGCTGATGGTCTTTCCGTTCAGCTTGTGCGCATTCAGATATTTGTAGCGGTTCCACTGTACAAAGCCGGTAACCGGGCCGTTGGAAGTATTAACAGTTCCGTAAAGCGGCGCCCATCGCCGGAGCTCAGGATCGGCGGGCGTGCTTTTGAAATTCACCCTGCTGATCTCGTCCCATTTAATGGTTTTTGAATCACCCGCCACGTAAACAACGATGTTTTTGCCCAGCTGGGCGGCTTCATCCTTATAGGGTATTGCTCTTACCTTGCTGCCGTTCCTGAAATAGATCTGCGCCTGGTCTGAGCCGGTGACATGAATAAAATCGATGTCCCCAAAGCGGCAGAGGATCTCATTCCTGCGCTGCGGGAATTTGTCTTCAAATAAGCTCATGAATTTCCAATCCACCTCCTTCCCTCCTTCTTCGTTGGGCAGGCGTTTGATCTGGGACTCGTCCAGGTATTTAAATATGTTCTTATTGGTGCTTTTTGTAACAGAGAGCACGTCGCTCCAGAGGCGTTGTCCGCCGCTCCATTTTATAGGGCCGGTGTAGGTTTGCTTGTTCTTCAGCACCACTTCTGCATAGATATATCCCTGGTATTGGGCGCTGGCAGGTTCGCATACCATGAAAGTAAAGCAAGTAAAGAGAAATAGCAGCTGAGAAGAAAACCCCGTCATAAATAGTAAACCAAGGATCAGTATGTTTTAAAGATAAAATAATTCATGGCATGGAGCAAGGTTAAAGGGGATGAAGTGGGATTTGGAGCGCTTGAAACGGGATAAAAAAAGACCGGTTGGCATTAGCAGGGATAAAATAGAAAGGGTTGTAAGTTTTCAGGCTTACAACCCTTTTATGCCTTTATAATATTCCGGCAAGATTTAGCAGTATCCCATTCTTTTCCGGCTGCAGGCGGAAGACCGCGCCGTTTGATGGTTTTGAGAAGCTGCCCTTTGCTGCGGAAACCTTATAATTCAATGACTCAAAACTACATTCAATTTGCTTTGATACAATCTTTGTGAACGGCAGTTTAGCTCCGGCTGCTACTTCCAGGTCAAGATACCAGTTAAGGGAGGGATTACCGCTTGATGTGATGGCAACTGTTTTCTCTTTCAGCTCCATTTGTATAGTTCCGCCCTGGCTAAGCGGCCATACTACGCGCACGGTTTCCTTATCCACATTGCTGAATACCGGGTCTCCGCCTTTTATTGCTGACTCCTGCCCACCGGCGATGGTCTTTAAGCGTAAACCCGCCAGGTAGCCTGGTTTGCTCCAGATATACCCGTCTACAAGCGGCAATGTAAAGAACGTACATTCATTAGCCGTAGCTACCTGCGTAGTGTAGATATCCGGCAGGTTTTCATTGAAGAGATGTATGTCGCGGATACGGAGGCTGCCATCTTCCCAGAGGATATTCATCCTGTAAAAACGGCTGTTGTACCATAAAGTCTTGCGGTTGCTGCCATCCACATCCCTAGTAACGGAAAAAGATGTAGGCGGCGTTACTTTATAGTTTGCCTTGAACCAGTTACCGGATTGCTCCATGGTTTCCAGCCTGATCTTTCCCTTGTCTCTCAGATCAGCGATCAGGGGCATCTGGATCTCAAAACCTTTGGCCATTGCATCCCAGGTGAAGGAGTTTTCCTGGCCGGCCTGGGTGTAGTTAAAGTTCAGGGAAAGATCTTCCGTGAATGTTTTGAAGAACCAGCTCACCCAGCTTTCACTACCACCTGCTTCCGGGTATACCGGCTCCAGGGTGATCACGCCCTGTCTTTGCGCACTGATACCCTGGTCATACTGACGTATAGGATCGCTTCCCAGCATACGGAAAACCGGCACGGGTATCTGGCTGGCCGCATGCTGAGCGGGCATATAGGAGTTGATCTTACTGGGGTAATAGGCCTGGTTCCAGTAACCTCCCCACAAGGTATAGCCGTCGGTGCCATACTGGTCTTTACAGTTTGCAGAAGCCACTATCCTGTACTTGTCGTACAGATATTGCAGCGTATGCGCATCAATAAACCAGGATGCAACGGAACGGGGATAATAGCCGAATATGCTTTTAAAGCTTTCCATATAAGCGTCTGCTATCTTTTCCCGTTCGGCGGGCGTATAACCGGTGGAAAAGCCTACATCTGCATGCCAGTCCCAGGGATAGCGGCCCCGCCACTTCAATCCGGCTTTTTCTATCAGCGGCTGGGGAAGCTCCCACCATGCACCAATTTCAAAGGAGTCCCTGGGCAGGCTGCGGAGCAGGTCCTGGTAACGGGGATCCATCAGCGCATCATATTGCAGCAGAAAGGTGCCTGTGAGACGATATTTCCTCATGATGTTCACTTGCTGTACCACGGTCTGGTACAACACATCCTTTGTGATCTGCTGATCTCTTGGCTCCAGCAAACGGATGAAATTGACGATATTGACAATCTTCGGCTCCTGGGCTGCCACTGTTTGGCACAGCCCCACCATCAATAGTACCAGTATTATTTTTGTTCTGATCATATGCGATATAAGTAGTTGTGTTTTTCAGCACACTCACCAGCCGGGATTCTGTCCGAGTGTTTTACCATTAGCAGTATAGAACGCTACCTCTTTTGTGGGCAAGGGTTGCAGATAATCCCTGCCAGGATTGAATTTCCTGTCCTTCTCCGCGATGAGGAAACCATTTGCATCCACTTTGGATAGGTAGGCAGGATCACTGTAAGGCGCCCGTGCGGCCCAATCAGTACCGGTGATCTTAATTCCTTTTACATCCTGCGGCAGTTCTGTCTCTGCTGTTTTCCAGCGGCGGATATCATCATACCTGAATCCTTCCAGGGCCAGTTCTACGGTGCGTTCCCGCCTGATCTCCGTACGCATGTCCAGGCTGTGAACAGTTATAAAAGTATTGCTCAGATGCGGCATATTCACCCTATCCCTCAGCTTGTTCACAGAAAGGTCAAGATCATTGTCGCTGATAACGCCATTTTTTTCAAATACTGCTTCCGCATAGATCAACAGCACTTCCGCATAGCGGATCAGGTGACGGTCAAAATCAAACAGGCTGGCATCTCCCAGGCGGCCGGAATTATTGGCCAAGGGGTCTTCCGACATATACTTATACAATATATAGCCTGTATTGAAATTACGTTGGGGCTTATCCGGCCAGTTGGCTACCTTATCAATGGGATGGAACACCCTGTTAGTTAATGTGCCGGGGATGATCATGGTCATGGTCATACGCGAGTCTCTCTCCTGGTATTCGGAAGTGAAAGTGCTGTAGCCGTGAAACACGCTACCGGCGGCAGTGATCGGCAGTCCGTTCTTGTCCAGGTACATGTCCACCAGCTTCCGCGTTGGGTTGTAACCATCCTGGTCGTACATATAGGGCGCGTCCTGTCCCAGTATATTGCGGGCATATCTTCTGTCCAGTATAGACTCTTTGGAATCATCACCAGGTTCCAGGAAAAGATAGCGGTAGCTCTGTGCCCCACTACCGGTATAAAGTGCATAGGTTCCGCTGTTGATCAGCGCTCCCGAGCTGGCAATGGCGATATCCAGGTATCTGGCGGCGGCAGATCCGCCATGGAATTTTTCCCAGCTGCCTTCAAAGAGCGCCACCCTTGCAGCCAGGGCCTGCGTTGCGCCTTTGCTGATCCTGCCGACATCGGAAGATGAAAGGTCTGATTGCAGGGGCAGATCGTTCTTCGCTTCCTCCAGGTCTTTCAGGATCAGATCGGCTGTCTCCGTGCGGGTAGCGCGCGGCGTAAACAATTCAGGATCTCCTATAGACAGTACTTTGGTAATAAGCGGCACGCCGCCATAGATCCGCAACAGCTTCCAGTAGTACCAGGCCCTGAAAAACTTTGCTTCTGCTACATATCTTTTTATCTCTGAATCAGTAGCACCTGCTCCTTTTTCGATAATATTGTTTGCAGACCGGATGTAACCGTAGCTGGTGTTCCACTGACCGGATGTTTCTGCAGGCTGCAGATTGCCATTGCTCACGGAATTAGGAACATTAAAAGCGATATCTGATTCGGTATCTTCTTCACCAAAACCATCCAGGCCATTGTACAGGTTGTTTGCAGCCAGCTTGAAATCATTGCCTGTTTTCCAGAAAGTGGCGTCCGTAATACTGTCCTGCGATACCAGGTCAAGGTCTTTTTTACAGCTGCAAAAAGTGACAGCGCAGAGGACCAGGCATACTATGCTATATTGTGACAATTCAAATTTCATAAAGCGCTTCGATTAAAATTTTACATTTAAACCCAGTGAATACACCTTGTTGAAAGGATAGGTGCCTTCATTGCGATAACCGTCTTCCGGATCGAAATTTCCGCCCAGGGTGCCTTTGGAAAAGGTAAACAGATCCTGTCCGCTGAAGTAGATGCGGGCCGATTTGATCCTGATCCTTTTTATAAGGCTTTCGGGTATGGTATAGCCAAATGTGATCACCTTAAACCGCAGGTAGGCCACGTTCTGCAACGTGAGCGCGGAAGCGCGGTAGTTGTAATTCTTCACATCATCATAACCCAGGTTGCCGGGCAGGTACCTGGGGTATTTTGCATCCGGCCTTTCCGGCGACCAGGTTTTACCATAATAGTATTGCAGCGTTGGCCAGAAGAAGGTGTTGGGCTGGCTGATGGCGCCTTCATAGATCACGTCCCGTTTGCCAACGCCCTGCAGGAAAACCTGCAGGTCAAAATTCCTGTAGCCGGCAGTGAAATTGGCGGAATAAGTATACCTGGGAGTGAGGTTCCCTAAATAGATCATATCGCCTGACAATCCCTTGGTTTTATCGCCGAAGGCAGTAAGCTTGCCATCGCCGTCCACATCCTTATACATTACATCGCCAATGGCTATACGGGAGGGAACGCCCTGGAGTTTTTTATAATTGTCCAGCTGTTCCTGGGTTTTGATAATACCCTCGTACACATAACCGAAATAAGAATAGATGGGATAACCCTGCCTGAACTTGTTCAGTCCTTCTCCATAGCTATCGGTATTCTTCAGCTCCACCAGCTTATTCCTGCTATCGCTCAGCTGCAGGCTTACACTATACCTGAAATCCTTCACCTGGTCTTTCCAGGTCAGCATCATTTCAAAGCCTTTAGTGTCCAGCTTACCCTGGTTGGTAGAAGGCGGCGTAGCGCCAAATACTGCAGGCACGGCCACATTTACGAGCATGTCGTTGTTGATCTTGTTATAATAGTCAAAGGAGAAGGAGAGCCTGGATTGCAATGCAGCAAGGTCAACACCAATATTTCGGGTTTCGATGGTTTCCCAGGTCCTGGTAGAAGATGCGGGGTTGGCGTTTGCACCCGGCAAACCTGCGTTGGGAGCCCCTATCGGGTAATTGCCGCTAACGTTGATAAGCGGGATGTAATCATACAGTCCCAACTCTCCTATTTCCTGGTTTCCCATCTTGCCATAAGATAACCTCAGCTTCAGCAGGTCAAATACATGCATTCTTTTAATGAAGCTTTCTTCTGAAAAATTATAGGCCAGCGCTGCGGAGGGAAATACTGCGCTCCATCGTTTTTCCGGTGAGAATTTAGAGCTTCCGTCTGCACGTGCTGTAAAGTCTACGATCAATTTATCTTTGAAAGAGTAGCTCAGGCGGCCGAAATAAGAGCCCAGGGCCTGGTTATTCAGGTATCCTTTAAAGTTCGCATAAGCAGCCTTGGTCCTGTCTGCCAGGTTTAAAGTAAAAATGTCGTTGCTGATAAAATTGTACCCGTTTGTAGACTGGCCCTCTCTCCGGGTCTGCTCCAGGGAGGCGCCGCCGGTAAAGTTAATGCTGTGATCCTGCCCGAATTTTCTGTTATAATCTACGTAAGCCTGGTATAGCTTATTCAATACTTTGTCATTCGTGTAGTTAGCAGAGTTGGGCACATTACGTATGTCCTGCACCCCTCCTTCCCAGTTATGGCGGGTAATGGTACGGTTGGTAATGCTGCCATTCTGATAATCCAGTCTTACTGCTGCCTGCCCGATGAGCTTAAGGCCCGGGATGATGGTGTAATCCATTTTAATGTTGGCGCCGAACCTGGACAGGTTGCTCAATTGCGTGCCGCCTTCTTCCAGGTACTGGGCAGGGCCTTCATATCCCTGGTACCCATAGAACTGCCCTACCTTATTGTAAACCGGCTGATAGGGAAACTGTCTTGTAACATTTGTCAAAGCGCTCCCAAGCAAAGTGGGCGTCACTACTGCCCTGTTGTCGAAGTAAGATCGCGTTTCCACTGTAACGCGGTCACTGAGCCGGAAATCGTAATTAAGGCGGAGATTATAGCCGTTGGAATTATTTTCCCCAAAGCGCACAATGCCATTATCGCGGTTATAACCGGCAGACAGGAGATAACTGTTATTCTCCCCTCCGCCAGACACGCTGATATTATGCATCTGCTGAGTGGTATTTTTATAGATCACCTTATTCCAGTCTGTATACCCGTAAAAGCCGGGATAATTGGTAACACCATAGTTCCAGCCGTTGGGATCCGGCGGTGCATTGGCTGCGATCTTGTCAAACACCTCCTGCGAAAAACCGCTTAAACCTGCATTGCGCAATCCTTCATCCATGAATTTTGCATATTCCATGGTGTTCTGCATTTTCCTCAGGTAGACCGGCTTTTTGTAGCCGATATTGGCAGTATATGTTACAGCAGGCGGGCCTTTTTTACCGCGCTTGGTGCTTACAATGATCACACCGTTGGCGGCCCTGGCGCCATATATGGCGGCAGCGGCGTCTTTCAGCACCGTTACTTCTGCAATATCATTGGTATTAATGGTATTGATATCCCCGGGGATACCGTCAATCAGCACCAGGGGGTCATTACCGTTCACTGATGAATAGCCCCTGACCTGGAAGCCATAGGTAGTGTTGCCCGGCTGGCCGCTGGACTTTGTGATGGTGAGCCCCGGTATGGTTCCCTGCAATGCATCGTAGCTGTTGTTCAATGGCCTGCTTTCAAACACATCTGACTTTACGGTAGAAATGGCGCCGGTGATAGCGCCTTTTGCCCTGGTTCCGTAACCTACCACCACCACGGCGTCCAGCCGGGCATCCAGGCGGGCCAGCCTGATGTGCAGGGGCCCCTGTCCGCTTACCTGGATCTTTTGCGACTGGTAACCCACATAAGAAATCACCAATACGGTGTTAGGTCCCGGGACCTCCAGGGAGAAAGCGCCTTTCTCATCGGCATTGGGGCCGAGGGATGTTCCTTCGATGATAACAGAAGCGCCTATCAGCGGTTCTCCAGTCACTGA
>Ga0102590_1001653_pt1 | contig 31837 bp, 28 predicted proteins | sample AraplaMF_Col_mMF_FD_76859 | JGI IMG/M metagenome (GOLD analysis project Ga0102590, IMG submission 76859) | Arabidopsis root microbial communities from the University of North Carolina, USA - plate scrape MF_Col_mMF | ecosystem: Host-associated > Plants > Roots > Endosphere | place: USA... | reverse complement strand
AGTTGGCTTGGATATTTTTTCGCGTGGTCCGTCAGCCCGACCCGATCAAGAAGCGCCATGGCCTTGGTGTGAGCTGCCGTTTCGCTGCGGCCAATGACAATCTTCTGCGCCAGCATGATATTGTCGATGATCGTCAGATGAGGAAACAACTCGAAGTTCTGGAAGACCATACCTACCCGCGTGCGAAGGTTCGGCAGGTCGGTCTTCGGGTCGCCGACTTCGATACCATGCACCCGGATCGAACCTTCCTGAAACTGCTCGAGCCCATTGACGCATTTGATCAATGTCGATTTGCCCGACCCCGAGGGACCGCAGACAACCACGACCTCACCGCGTTCGACGTTCACCGAGCAGTTCTTAAGGACAGCGAACTGTCCATAATATTTGGTAACGCCAGTGATCTCAATCATGCCCGGCCTTTCTGGAAACGCGCGATGGAAAAGGGTTGCAAGGCTCTATCGGTCTCGCGACCGAGAACGAGCCGAGATGTTAACTGGCCGACGATCGGGCCGAGCGTATAGCCGTTTGAAGTGACGGCGTTGAAGAACCCCGGCATTGACGGATGTTCGCCGAGGATCGGCGCACCGTCGATGTTGATGTTCATCGCCGCCCAGCTTCGGATGACGTGAAGTTTGCGCAGAGCAGGAACGACGTGCTGGGCAACCCAAAGGTTCCCCTCAAGGCTCGACAGCAGCGGGCGTGGATGTTGATGGACGGGATCGAGGCCTGCGGTCCAGCCACCGCCGATGATGAAGTTCCCGTTTGCCGCCTGCTTCAGGGTCAAATGGCGGTCGGCATGGGCGACGAGACACGAGATCAAAGGTGCTGCGGCCTCGGTAACCACCATCTGCAGCGGAGCACCAAAGACCGGCACGTCGACACCGAGCATCGCGCCGATCCTTGAAGCGAAGGCTCCGGCTGCATTGACGATGCGTCTTGTCCGCAAGATGCCCCTCGATGTCTTGACCTCGAACCCGTCGTCCGAGGTTCTTATTCCGGTGACCTCGCAATTTTCGAAGACTTGCGCGCCGTCTCGCCGTGCCGCCTCCAATATATATTGCGTAGCGACGAGAGGATTGATCTTGCCCTCCTGGGAGCAGTAGGCAGCGCCGACGAAATGAGAAGACAGAGCAGGCTCCAGGCAGCGCAGTTCCTCTTGCCCGATCAAGCGGCAATCGATCCCGGCCGCGCACTCCACCCTGACCTTTTCCGCCAGAAAACGCATGTGGTCATTGGTTTCGGCCACCATGAGGCCGCCTGTAACCTTCATCTCGAAATCCTGTCCGATCTCGCTTTGCAGCGCGGCCCAAAGAGCGATTGAATCACGCTGGAGGGGAAGCGTTTGAGCGGCCGCTCCGCCGCCACCTTCGGCACGGGCACCGTGGTCGAAGGAAAGCAACTGGGCATGAAGGCTTCCTGCATTACCTCCAGATGCCAGCGAGTTCGCAAAAGCGCGCTCCACCACCACAACGTCCTCGCCTTCCCTGGCAAGGAAGAGCGCCGTCGAAAGGCCCGCAATGCCTGCGCCGATTACCAGCGTGGACGTTTCCGTCACCGGCAAAGCTTGAGAATTCGCCACTGGGGGTTTTTCCGGCAAAAGTGCGCGCTTGTGGCCGCCCCATTCCGGCTTTTCGACCGCAAGCGCCGCCAGCGGAATAGGTCGAAGTGGCATTTGCGGAGCCAGAAAACCGCTTGTTTCGCCAGTGAGGTGCCGTTCTTTCGTGACGTCAGCGATCGCTTTGCCGCAGTAGCGGCTCTGACATCGCCCCATGCCCGCACGCGACAGGCGCTTTAATGTCGAAATGTCCTGCGCACTATTTGCGCTGAGCGTCCTCAAGACACCGTAAGTCACCCCTTCGCAACGGCAGATCAATGCATCGTCTGGCAGAATTGCCGTCTTTGTCCCTGCATCGTCCTTCGGCGCAAAGACCTGCCAAAGGGCTTCTTGAAACCGTCGATGGCGGGCAAGCCTTTTCACCACGCTTTCGTCAGTTTGGACAAGGAGGCCCAGTTTTCGCGCAATCGCCGCGGCGGCGATCTGCCCTTCTGCCATCGCAACATGCGCGCCGCCGAAATGCGCCGCTTCACCGACAACATGCACGTTTGCAAGCGTTGTCTGACCGTCGAGATCTCGCACTGCCCGCAGATCGCCGCCGACGACCTCATGGCCGCAGCCGAGCAGCCGGGACAGCTCATTGGAGGATGCGAAATTGCCGCCGATAAGGACCGTGTCAGCTTCGAGATTGGTCTCACCGCTTGGTCCGGCGAAGGTGACGCTCTCCACACACTGAGAACCGTTGATCGAGGTAAGCACGCTATTCCAGCCTATCTTGACGCCCGCGGACCTGAGCGTTGATATCTGGCGCAATCCGTGACGGGCGAGAGCGGGATCCGTTGTCAGAAGGCCGAGGGCTGCGACAGGCCGAGACCACGGTGGCGGTGCTGCTTCCAGCAAAGCGACTATGGAGGCTCCCGCCTTTCGAAGTTCGTTTGCGACCTGCATATTCAAAGGACCGTTTCCGGCGATGATGATCCTTCGGCCGGGAACGGTTCCATAGCTCCTCAGCAACGTCTGGGCGGCCCCTGTTGTCATCGCACCAGGAAGTGTCCAACCCCTCACTGGCGTTGGGCGTTCGTAGGCCCCCGTCGCGATGATGAGTATTTTCGGCTTGCAGTAAAACGCATGGCCGGACCCATAGCAGGCGATAATAGGCGAACCGTCGTCGTCACGTGCGGCACCCCACACCACTGTAGCGGTTAGAAATGTCACGTCATGGTCGCGCACTTCCCCTATAAGCGCTGCGCCGGATAAAGCCTGCTCGTCGCCACTCAATCGCTCGGCGGCGCTGCGTGTCGAGGGTTGCTTGAAATACTGCCCGCCGGCAGACGGCCGTTCATCAATGACAGTCACCTTGGCGCCGGCCGCAGCAAGGACCTTAGCTGCGGCCAGTCCCGCAGGCCCCGCTCCGACAATGAGAACGTCCATCGTCCTTGTCGCTAAGGAATGCGGCACACTGCAGAGATCGGCAATCTGACCAGTGGCAAGGTCGGGCCGCGCAGCAGGACGCAGGACCTGCATGTCCTCACCGACGATGGTCATGCAGGCCCGCTGGCTGACTTTCCCGTCGATCGTCACGAGGCAATCGTGACAGACACCCATTCCGCAGAAGAGGCCACGGCCTTCGCCTTTGATGCCTCGGGAAAATTCATGCCGCCCCGTCGCCTCGATGGCAGCGGCAACAGACATGCCCTTTTCGGCAAATATCTGCAGACCGTCGACCGAGAGCCTGACCCGCGCATCGTCGGGTCTCAAGCTCTGGTTTATGGAAGCGACGGGCATCATGGAATTCCTCAGGCGCCGAACGTCAGACCGAAATCGGCCACCAGCGTCTTCATGGCGGCGTCCTGCGCGGGCGGCAACGGTAGGCGCGGCGGCCGCGGCAGGCCTGCGCCAAATCCCATGTGGGTCAGCAGTGACTTCGTTCCTGCGACATAGGCCTGGCCGCCGACCGCCTGAATGACGGGCAACCATTTGAGGTAAAGCTCTCTTGCCTCATCGAACTTTTTCTCATTTGCAACAAGTTCGAAGATCCGCGCCATCGGTCCTGGCGCAACATTTGAAGCCACTGCCACCCAGCCCTGCGCACCCATAACGAAAGACTCAAACCCGAGAATACCGCCAAACACAGTCATATCGTCGCCAGCCAGCCGGATGATATCGCGCACGCGTGTCACTTCGAGGGTGGACTCCTTGATATAGTCGCAGCCGTCGATTTCGGCGATGCGCTTGACCAACTCCGGCGTCAGGTCGACGTTTGCGGTCGCGGGATTGTTGTAGACCATAATCGGGATGGCCACGGCAGACGCAATGCTCTTGTAGTGATGAACGAGTTCGTCATCCGTTGGGGTGGAATAGAACGGCGGAATAATCATGACACCGTCAGCTCCCATTGCCTCGGCCTTGACGCTAAGGCGAATGGACTCCCGCGTATCTTCCGCTCCCGTGCCGATCAGAACAGGCACTCGTCCCGCGACAGTTTCTATGACGATCCTCGCCACACTATCGCGCTCATCCTCGCTGAGCGATAGAAACTCACCCGTCGATCCAAGAGGGATCAGGCCATGGATACCTTCCTTGACCTGCCAGTCGGTAAAGGCAGCCAGCCCCTTCAGATCTACCGCGCCGCTGGGATCCAAGGGCGTAATCATCACGGTGTAGACACCGCGGAACGTCTTCTGCATTTGAAAATCCTGGTTCTAGCGCTTCTCGTTAATGGAAAGCCGAGATCCGGCTTGACCGAGACGCTTTTCGATGTGGCTCTGGAAGAAGTCCCAGAGTGTTGTGAGGAGGAGGTAATAAATCGCCGCGACAGCAAACAGTTCGAGCACCATGAACCGCTCCTGGATGAGAACCTGAGTCCGGCGAAGGAGTTCTTCGACCGAGATGACGGAGGTGACAGAAGTCGTTTTCAAGAGACCGTTCACCGAATTGCCGAGAGGCGGAACAATCACTTTGAAGGCTTGCGGCGTCACGATGTAGCGCATGATCTGACGCTCCGTCATGCCGAGCGCGCGCGCTGCCCTGGTCTGGCCTTCCGGCACGGCTTCGATACCGGCGCGAATGATCTCCGCGAGATAAGCTGCCTCGTTGAGAGCCAATCCGAGCAACGCCGCTTCTATGACGGTGAACTTGATGCCGAACAGCGGAAGCGCCGTATAGATCGCAATCAACTGTACGAGAAGCGGCGTGCCGCGAAAAAGCCAGATATACGCCTTGGCAATGTAGTATGGCATCCGCCGCGACGATCGCCGCATCAATGCAAGAGCAAAGCCCAGAATAAGCCCCGCAACCAACGAGACGATGGTGAGCCAAACGGTCGTGAACACCCCGCCAAGTATAAAGGGGTTGAACAGATAACCGAAAAAACCAGACCAGTTCCAAAGCGACATGAAGACGACTTTCTGCGAGAGGTTTGGCGCGACGTGGTCGCGTCCCGCCTCATCTCTAAACGATCTTTGAAATCAGTTCAGCGACCGGGGCCTTTGACCGAATAGTCACCCGCGACCATCGGCAGACCGTATTTGTCAAAGAGCGCCTTCAGAGATCCATCCGCCTTCATGTCTTTCAACGTCGCAGACACGGCATCAGCCAAAGCCGGGCTTTTGAATGCGACAGAAACCGGAGCGGGGTAGAGGCCACTGATTGCCCGTTTGAAGTCCCCGCGAGAATCGTACTCCTTGGCGACGGCGTCGATCGACACGACACCCTGCACCTGGCCCGCCCGCAGAGCCTGGTAGGCCAGGGCGAAATTATCGAACGTCTGGATGGTCAAGCCTTCTTTGCCAGCGTCACGCAGTTCCTTGTCGAGAAGGCGTGTCTTTGTTTCCTCGAAACCACCAATTTCGACACCGATCGTCATGCCGGCCAGATCATCTTTTGCGGCGACGTTTTTCTTCGAATCTGGTGCCACGGAGATGCTGATGGCCTGATCTTCATAGGGGATCATCTGCATGATCTTGGCGCGTTCTTCGGTGAAGAAAATGCCCGTATTGATCATGTCCCAGCGGCCAGCCTGCAGGCCCGGAACCATCGCGGAGAATTCGATGCGGACATATTCGGGCTCAAGGCAAAGGCGCTTGGCGATCTCTTTGCCGAGGTCGATGCGCATGCCCTTCAGATCACCCGTGGAGTCGATGAATTGGAGCGGCGGAAGCGTTGGATTGGTCGACATGACGAGCGTGCCGGGCTTGATCAACTCGCCTGCCGCCACTTTTGGTTCGCAGGATTGAGCGAAGGCAAAAGACGCTGTGATCGACAGGAAGGACGCGGAAAGAATGCTGCGAGAGAAGTGTGAACGGAGCATGGAGAGCCTCTGGAGTTCGGTTCTTTATCGTTGGATCCCAACCTTGCATTCAAGTGGGATCCCACTTTTATACAAAAGTTCACCGTTGATGCAAGTGCATTCTCAATTCATCGATTCAGTAGTTTGCTAGGACGCCCTGACGTACGACTTCGAGATGATCGGTCATGGCTTGGCGAGCCGCCTCGGCATCGCTGGAGGCCAAGGCAAGCAGGATCGCTCGATGTTCTCGCACGCCCGGCTTCGCGCGTACGACAGGCAGCTGTCGCTCGAAGATCGTTGTGTAGCGCCGCATCTCCGCGATCGTGGTTGCCATAAAGGGGTTGCGGCTCTCGCTTGCGATATAGTTGTGAAGCGCATCGTCAAACGCCCAGACTACCTCAGGGTCAGGTTCGGGGTCGTCCTCGATCTCGTCAAGCATCCTTGTCAAAGCGTCCAGTTCAAGTCGCGAAACGTGGGGACTGGCGAGCGCGGCCGCAGTTGGTTCGAGCAGCATCCTCATGGTGAGGCTGTCAAGGTAGTCCTTGAGACTGATGACCCTGACCGAGAGAACGCCTTTTTCGTTTCTGACAAGAAGTCCTTCCCCTTCGAGACGTCCCAGCGCGTGACGCATAGGAGAACGCGAAACAGCATGTTTGGTCGCCAGGCGACGTTGCTGGACGACCGATCCCCCCGCGAGCCTGGCTGATAGAATATCGGCCAGCAGGGAACGGTAGGTTTCGTCAGCAAGGCTGGAGTCGCCAACTTCATTCAGACCATCGTCCATCTGCACTCGTTCCAGTCCTTTTCCAAATCGGCTATCATATGTAACAAGTGATCGCGTAAGGAAAGCACGATGCCGCGTCGAGCGGCCAACGCCTTACAGAACAAGGAAATGGCAAACGGTGACAGACGCCTTAGAGGCCCCGGGTCGGAAAATTGCGGAGAAAGGGCAGCATAATCTTGCATCGCTGACCTACAAGGCCGTGTCCGACATGATCCGGCATCGCCGGCTGAAAGGCGGGCATGTCATCGTTGAGGCAAGGCTTGCCGAAACACTCGGGATTTCGAGGACGCCGCTGCGGGAAGCGCTGCAGAGGTTGGAGGGCGAAGGCCTGGTTCGCAAGGGCGATGGCCGAAACTACGTCGTGCGGCAGGTGGATGTCGGCGAGTATCTTCAAAGCTTGAAACTGAGGTTGTTGATCGAACCTGACGCAGCCGTACTGTCGATCAACGCTATTCCGCGACGACTTTTGATGAGCGTCCGGCAGGAAATTCACGACCTTCTGGACGCGACGGCGTATCACACGGACGCGCACTGGTTCTCCGACGACAATCTCCACAATATGATCATCGATCATTGCGGCAACGCGGTAATGGCCAAAGTATTGCGGGAGCTTCGGGCGACCACGCGTCTCTTCGAAATCGACCGCCTGAAAGATCGCCTGAAGCCGGACTCCACGGAACACCTCGTTATCATCGAGGCGATCGACCGGGGCGACGTCGAGGAAACTCGCCGAGCTGTCGCCCACCACATCGAAAGCTTAATCGCATTTACGCGAATGCATCTACAAGTCGCTGACCTTTAGCATTGCTGCTGCATTTTTTGTGTCACCTGAAGCCACAGGTCTCCATGATTCGGAGGTCATGGATGACAAGTGTATCGATTGAGGCGACAGTTGAGCTTTGGGCGTCTTCGTTACGAGATGTGAAAGCGCGAATGCGGCCACTGTTCAGGCAAGAGCGCGTGGCAAATTCGGCTGGGCAATTTCTGGACGGTTTGCGGGGAGAAGAGCGGCGCAAGACGGGTCGGATGCGGGCGGAGGCGGCGGGCGACACCGGCCCGTGGTGGCAGCAGGCTATTCAACGCCATCCGCCCGGATAATTTCCGGCACAAGGCAGGTCACAGCCTTTGCCCAAACGTCAAAACGGCCACAGTCTGGCCCCGTTGCAAAGTTCGACGTTGGCTGCAGGAGGATTCTTGGTTGCTGTTTCACACTGCGTAGATACCGAACGCCCTGTTAACGCCTCAAACGGGTGCTGATCCGCTGATTCCGCGAACCGCCAGAACGGCTTCCGCAAAGGTGTCGATCTGGCTGGCCTGCAACCCGGCGACATTGATGCGTCAGTCCTCAACGATATAGATGGCGTGGCGCTCGCGCAGCATCACAGCTTCCCCGGGTGTCAGACCGATCAGCGAAAACATGCCTTTGTTCTTGGCGAGGAAATCGTAGTCGCTGCCATTGGTGAAACGCCGGAACGAGGCAGCAAGCCCCTGGCGCAGCGACAGAATGTTGGAGCGCATACCGTCCAGTTCGGCGCGCCAGTCGGCCGAAAGTGCCGGGTCTTCCAGGACGGTGCGGACGATAGCCGCGCCATGATCCGGCGGCATCGAATAGACGATACGGGCTCGCACCGTGAGTTGCGCCTTGGTTGCATCCGCCCGATCCGCGTTGGCGGCGAGAATGAATGCAGCACCTGTACGCTCGCGATAGATTCCGAAATTCTTCGAGCATGACGCGGAGACGAGCATTTCCGGAACCATGCCAGCGAGCAGCCGCACGACGAAGGCGTCGTCCTCGAGACCGTCGCCAAACCCCTGATAAGCGATATCGACCAGCGGAACGAGACCGCGTTCGGCGATGATCTCCGCCAGCGCCTGCCATTGCGAACGGCTGGGGTCCGCGCCTGTCGGATTGTGGCAGCAGCCGTGCAGCAACACGATGTCGCCCCGCTTCGACCGTGAGAAATGATCGAGCAGGGCGTCGAAATCCATCTCGCCTGTTCGGTTATCGAGGTACGGGTAAGTGACAATCCGAAGCCCGTTGTCTTCGAGGATCGACACATGGTTCACCCAGGTCGGGTCGGGCACATGGACCGCAGCACCCGGGCGCGCCAGGCAGATCAGGCCGGCGAGCACCGTCAAGGCGCCCGCTCCGCCCGGCGTCTGGATACCGCGAATTCGCTCCCACGGCGCGGCCTCGCCGAAGACAAGCCTGCCGATGAGATCGCAGAAAACAGGATCTCCGGCCGGGCCGACATAGGCCTTGGTCGTCTGCGCGGTATGGATTCGCTTTTCTGCCTCCCTCACCGCCCGCGGGATCGGCGTTGTACCGGAGGCGTCCCGGTAGACCCCGACGCCGAGATCGATCTTGTTCGGACGACTATCCTGCCGGAAAATCGGTATCAACGACAGGATCTTGTCGGCTGGCGGCATTGTCAGGTCATCGAACATTGTTCTCTCCGGTCAGGGGATTTGCCGGCGGCGATGAAACGCCGGCGCTTCATGATGCGGCCGCAGCCCAAATCAGCCGGCCCGCCTATTTCAGCGCGCCGATCTTGTTCTCGATGGCCTCCAGAAATGCGCCGGACCGCACGATCTCGAGAGCCGGTGTGGTCTGCTTGGGCATGTAGCTGTCCTCCTGCTGGAATGGGATCGCCTCGCAAAGCGCATCATAGAGCGCCTGGCTGCCGGTTCCGAGCTTGTAGCCGCCGAGTGCCTCTTCGGTCAGGAAGATAGCGCGGGCCGCAAGCAAGCATTCGACACCAAGGATCTTCGGCATGTTGTCGACCACCTGACGCGTCTTGCGGCATGCCCATGTCGCCATCGAAACATGATCTTCCTGGCTGCTCTTGGTCGGGATGGTATCGGCAACGGCGGGGAAAGCCAGCGTCTTGTTTTCCGATGCGACGGACGCCGCAGCCGTCGAGATGATGCCATAGCCGTAATTCAGGCCGATTGGCTTGCCGGCAAGGTTCGGCGGCAGGCCGTAGTTCAATGTCGTGTCGCAGAGCGAGAACAGGCGTCGCTCGGAAATATTGCCGATTTCCACCAAAGCGATCGTCAGGATGTCCATGGCGAAAGCGATGGGTTCGCAATGAAAGTTGCCGCCGGACAGGAATTCCAGCGCGCCGAGTTCGTTCCAGAAGACGAGCGGATTGTCGGTCGCGGCGTTGAGCTCGCGCGTGATCAGTTCCTTAGCGTGCTCCAACTGGTCGCGGCAGCTTCCATGCACCTGCGGCAGGCAACGGAAGGAATACTGATCCTGGACCCGGGCGGTGTGTTTCGGATGCAGGATATCGTCCTCGAGGCGTACCGCTCGCGCCGCCTCGGTCGTGCGGCGGCTACCCTCGCTAATGCGACGGATATTTTCCGCAGTAGCGATCTGCCCGGGCTGCTTGCGCACGAGATGAATGCGGGGATCGAACGCTGCCTGCTCGCCGCGGATCGCCTCCAGACTGAGCGCACCGGCCGCATCGGCTGTCTTCATCAGCATCTCGGCGTCATGGAGGTTGAGAACCGCCATGGCCGCGCAGAGGCTGTTGCCGTTGATGAGGGCAAGGCAGTCCTTCGCCTTGAGATCGAAAGCAATTGGCGAGATGCCGGCTTTTTCCAGAGCCTGCGGCGCAGGCATGCGTTCGCCCTGGTAATAGGCTTCCGCCTCCTCATAGCCGATCAGCACCGAAACCATGTGTGCGAGCGGCGCCAGATCGCCAGACGCGCCGACCGACCCCTGGATCGGCACCACAGGGTGAACCCCGAGGTTCAACATCTCAACGAGACGATCGACCACCTCGATCCGCAGACCGGAAACACCGAGGCAGAAGGCGTTGATACGGACGGCCATCATGGCGCGGACGATTTCTTCCGACGCCGGTTCTCCGATGCCGGAGCAATGCGAGAGCACGATATTGCGCTGGAAGCGATCGTTATCGGCCTGGTTGATGGCATAATCCTTGAGCTTGCCGACGCCGGTGTTGAAGCCGTAGGTTGGCGGTGCGTTTTCGGTCAGCCAGTTTTCCTCGATATAGTTTCTCACCTTGATGATTTCGGCGCGCGCTGCATCGGCGAGCGCTACCTTGGCGCCCTGGCGCGCGATACGAACAGTATCTTTGATCGTCAGGCTGTCACCGTCTAAAATTATGGCGTTCATCTCGATGTCCTTGAAGCTCGATGGGTGTGAGAAAGTAAGTGCCGAAATCGAACACGTCGCGCGCCGGGAGCGCGGCCTGTCTCCATCGCAGCGGTAATGCCACCAGTGACGGCGACGTAGTTTTCCGCGACACCTTCTTCGGTGACGATGGTTCCTGTCATGACGGCGCCGAAATCGCTCATGATGTCTTCAGACCCTCAGTGCGCGTGACGGGGAAAGCCGTGGCACACGGCTTTGGTGGCGCCTTGAAGCCGCCCGATCAACGCCCCTGCCTTGGGTTCCGGCATGGCAATCGTTTCGAGATAACGGGCTGCCAGCCCGCCCGGCCCTTCGAGCGGGAGAAAGTCGTCGGCCAGACGCCGGACCTGCAACCGTTCCGCCTCCAGCTCCGCTGCCTTGATCTGCTCGTAAAATTCAATCTCTGCCGTGTTCCTGCGGCCTTGACGCAGGGTTAGCCGAAGATGTCGCAACGGCAGGACGAAGAGCGAGCGCCATTCGCCGGCACGGTCCAGAAGCCGCCGCATCTCGCAGTCATCCGCGCCGTGTCCGTCACTATCCGCAAGAGCGAAGAACAGCAGTGACGGCACGTCCACCGCATGACGTGTCTGGGCTTCGAGGCACAAGGACGCGATGCCGGGCTCACCGTAGAGCCGGACCATGGCATCGAATACATTGGCACAGAAAACAGTGCGCCTCGCAGCTCCGGTATCCTGTTCTGAGCGCGCGTTGCCGCTTGCCACGGGTTTTTCTTCGAATGCATCAGGGGCTTTTTCCATCACGCTTGTTCCGCCGTCTTCATTCCGGGCGCCGGTTCGTCGTGAGGGAAATGGCAGGCTGCGAATTGGCCGTAGGGCATCGCCGCAAGCTTCGGTTCCTGCGCAGCACAGACCGCCTGAGCGCGTGGGCAACGCCTGCGGAACCGGCATCCGGATGGCGGCGCGCTCCGCGACAAGGCCTGCGTCGGCGTTGCGCTCGGCACGATCTTCCGGCTGGCATCGGGAACCGGGACTGCTTCCAGCAGCATGCGGGTATAAGGATGCGCCGGACGCTGATAGATGGCATCGCCGGTTCCGATCTCGACGATCTTGCCCATGTAGAGGACGGCGACTCTGTCGCTGACATTGCGCACGACGGCGAGATCGTGGGAAATGAAAATCAGCGCCAGGTTTCGCTTCTGGCGGATATCCTGCAGAAGATTGATCACATGCGCCTGCACCGAAACGTCGAGAGATGCAACCGGCTCGTCGCAAACGATCAACTCCGGCCCAACGGCAAGCGCCCGCGCGATCGCAATGCGTTGGCATTGGCCGCCGGAAAACTGATGCGGCCTGCGGCCCTCCACCATCGTCCGGCTCATGCCGACATCGTTGAGCGCACGATCGACCCTTTCCAGCCTTTCCGCTTTGCGGATGCCCTGGATCTCGAGGCCTTCTCCGACGATATCCTGCACCTTGCGGCGCGGATTGAAGGAAGAAATCGGGTCCTGGAAGATCATCTGCAGTTTACTGCGGATGGCGCGAAGATCGGAAGCCGACAGGTCGGCAACATTCAGGCCGTCATATTCGACGTGGCCGTCGACACGCGTGTCCGCCTTCGGCAGAAGCTTCAGAAGGGCACGGCCGATGGTCGTCTTGCCGCTGCCCGACTCTCCGACGAGACCGAGCGTTTCCCCGGGAGCCACGTCGAAGGAGACGCCGTCGACCGCAACAAAGATCTTGCCGCCGCGCCGGTATCTGACCGAGAGATCGCGAACTTTCAAAAGCGCGTCGTCGCGCAGGAAAGTATCGAAGGCATGCGTTGCGGCACCTGCATCGATGGCCTGGCCGGAAGGCTCGTCATTCATGACAATGCCCTCCTTTCGACCGCGGTGTCGGCTGCATCGCCGGTTTGAACAGGCACATAGCAGGCGAAGCGATGCTTGCCGTCCGCACTGGTCGTCATCGGCGGCATCGAGGCATGGCAGCAGGCCTCGGCGGCTGGACAGCGCGGTGCAAACGGGCATCCGGGCGCGGGGTTGGCAAGATCAGGCGGACGGCCAGGGATCGTGTGCAGTTTCGTATGAGCCGGCTGGTCCATGCGCGGCATCGCCGAAAGCAGAGCCTCGGTATAGCGATGGCGCGGATGGGAAAAGACGGTGTTCGTCGGGCCGTATTCCACGACATGCCCGCCATAGAGCACGAGGATGTCGTCGGTGCGTCCGGCGACTATGCCCAGATTGTGCGTCACCAGGATCATCGACATCTGCCGCTGCTGCTGGATAACCTGCAGCAGATCGAGAATTTCCTTCTGAACCGTGACGTCGAGCGCAGTCGTCGCCTCGTCGGCGATCAGCAGATCCGGCTGGCAGGCAAGTGCCGTGGCGATCATGATCCGCTGCTTCATGCCGCCCGAAAACTGATGCGGATAATGCCCGTAACATTCCGCGGCATCGGGAATGCCGACGCTTGCCAGCAGTTCGATCGCAAGCGCCTTCGCCTGCGCCTTTCCGAGCCGCAGATGGAAGCGGCTTGCCTCTTCGATCTGCCGCCCCACTCGCACGAACGGATTGAGGGATGTCATCGGGTTCTGGAAAACCATCCCGAACTTGCGGCCGAGAAAGGCGCGGCGTTTCGCCTCGTTGAGCGTCGACAGATCAATCCCGTCGGCAAGGATGCGGCCGCTGGTTTTCATGCCCTCCGGCGCAATCCCCATGATGGTCTTGACCAGCATGGATTTGCCCGCGCCGGATTCTCCGACGATGCCGAGCGTCGTGCGCGGCGGGATGCTGAAGCTCACGTCATGCAGCACGCGGATCGGCCCGAACGGCGACCTGAAATGACAGGAGAGCTCGTGACAATCGAGGACCGGGGTAGTGTTCGCTGCCTCATTCATATCAGAGTTCCCTGCCGCGATGGTTCATGCGACGGGCCAGACAATCCCCGACCGTATTGAGCGAATAGACCGTCAGCACGATGGCGACGATCGGTCCGAAGATCAGCAGTGGAAAGCGGCTGAGCAGGTCGGTCGAGCTGGCGATCATCCCGCCCCAGCTCGGCGCCGGCGCCGGAATGCCGTAACCGAGAAAGCTCAACGATCCCTCCGTGATGATCAGCCCCGCCATCAGCGGCGGAACGATGGCCGTCAGCGCCGGAACGAGATTGGGCAGGATCTCGCGCAGCAGAAGCCGCATGTCCGACGCGCCCATGGCGCGTGCCGCCAACACGTAGTCACGGTCGTTCTGGGCAATCACGCCGCCTTTGGCGATGCGTGCATAGGTTCCGATATCGAGCAGGCCAAGCGCCAGCATCATCGTGAAAACCGAATTTCCGGTCACCGATATCAGCGCCAGGATGACGAGGATCGGCGGAAGCGACGCCATGGAATTGGCATAGAGATCGACGATCCGCTCGACCGGGCCGCGATAGAAGCCGGCCAGCATTCCGAGGATCATGCCGATCACCAGCGAGATCAGCGTCGCGACCGAGACGATGGCGAGCGTCGTTCGCGCGCCGTAGAGCACGCGGGACAGGATGCTGCGCCCGAGCGCATCGGTTCCGAACAGGCCGTTCAGGCTCCATTCCGGACCTTGCGAGAAATCGCCATAGGGGAAGCTTGCCCGGACGAGACCCGGAATGAACTCCACGAAAACCGAGGAGACGATCAGAACCGCCAGGAACACGAAGGCGAACCATTCCATCGGATGGCCGCTCGGCATGCGGAAGCGCGCGGTCTTCGGCATCGCGGCATTCAACGTCTCCGACAACGCGACCGCTTCGCCGGGCACGAGGTCCGTTTGTGTTGGCTGGAGGCGGCTCATGACACGTCCACCCTCGGATCGATGAGCGCATAACCGAGATCGACCAGGATGAAGATCACGACGAAGATCACCACCGTCAGCGACAGGATGGCCTGCATGACGGGCAGGTCGTGGCTGCTCACCGCATTGAGAACGGTCCAGCCGATGCCGGGCACCGCGAAATAGCTCTCGACGATGAAGGAACCGCCGAGCAGATAGGTCATCGACAGGCCCATCACCGTCAGCACCTGGGGAGAGGCCGGACGCAGCACGTGGCGCATCAGGATATAGCGCGTCGGCAGGCCCTTGGCCCTGGCAACGAGGACATAATCCTCCTGGAGGACCGCAACGAATTCGCTGCGGCTCACCCTGTAGAAATAGGCTGCCTGGTGCACGCTGAGGCACATCACCGGCAAGGCGACGTAGTAGAGATTGCCGATCGGATCGTCGCTGAAGGAAACCCAGCCGGTCGCCGGCAGCCAGCGCAGCACGATTGCGAAGACGAAGCCGAGCAGAACCACGATGACGAAGGTTGGGATCGACAGCATGACCGAGGACACCGCCCGCAGCACCGTATCGACGATACCGCCCGGCCGGCTGGCGGTATACATGGCGAGCGGCACGCCGATCAGGAGCGAGACGAACATGGCAAGCAGCGCAATCTCGAACGTCACTGCCGCCCGGTCGACCAGGAGTTTTGCCACGGACTGCTGGCTGAACATGGTCTGCCCGAGATCTCCCTGAAGAAGCCTTCCGAGCCAGCCGAGATAACGTTCCCAGACCGGCAGATCGTAGCCGTAACGGCTGTTCAGCGCATCGATCTGCGCCTGCGTCGCGTTCTCTCCAAGGATCAGCTGCGCCGCCGACCCCGGCATCAGGCTCGACAGCGCCGTCGCCGAGAACGTCACTAGCAGGAAGACCGGAATGCCGGCCAGAAGCCGGACGCCGACCGCTTTCAGATAGGAGAGCTTGGCAATTCGCAACGATCGGACTCCGATTGTCAGGTGGAATATCCAATGCCGGACTGGACCGGCATCCGGATTTCGCAAAACGAGACGGCAGAGCGGCCGGCCTCCGGGATCAGAGTGCCTTCCATCTGTCCTCGGCATCGAGCCAGCCGCTGTCCCGCTCCAGCGCGGCCTTCTGCTCGGCAGGCGTCATGCCGCCCATGCTGTGCTCGTCGGCGTAACGCGTGCTGCGGTCGTTGAAGACATGCCGCCCGTAATCCATCATGCCATACATCGATCCCTTCTCGAGATAATGCATGGTCACCAAGTTGAAGCCGAGCGCCTCGATTTCCTCGAGCCGCACGAAGGGCACGCCGTTGACTGTCGCGACATCGCCGAACATCTTCCAGCCGGGCAATTCCTTTGCCACCTTCTGACATTCCTCCAACGTGCGCAGCCCATGCACATAGGTCATTTCAGCACCGAGTGCTGCGGCGCGCACGCAGCGTTCGATAGCGTCGTCCAGCCCTTTCTCGAGCTTGGATTCGGTGCGTGCGATAACCACGCAATCGGTGCCTTCGCAGGCTTCGATCGAGGCCTTGATCTTGGCGAGCCACAGCTCCTGCGAGACGACCTCATGCGGCACGTTGCCATCGACCTTGCCGGCCAGCGTCGCCGCCTCCATGGCGCGGCCGAACCGCGCATAGCCGCGTTCATTGGGCGTATCCTCGATCAGGATCGCTCCGGCACCGGCTTTGGCGAGACGATAACAGGTGCGGAAGGTCTGGACGACATCGCCGAAGCCGTCATCGGCATCGATGACCAGTGGCAAAGGCGAATAGTCGGCGATGCGGTCGGTCGCGTAGACCAGTTCCTCCTGATTGTGCAGGCCGAGATCCGGCACGCCGGACATGCTGAATCCCAGCGATGCGCCGCTGAGCAGGATCGCCTCGAAGCCGGCCATTTCCGCCGCCTTGGCGGAGTAGCAATCCCAGACGCAGGGCGTGAACACCTGCTTGCGGGAAACCAGGTCCCGAAACTTCACCTTCTTGCGATTGCCGATCATCGTCATCCACCTTTTCCGATCGCCCCGCGTCGCAGGGCTCATTCCGTCGTCTTAACGTCTCTGGCGTGTACGGTCGTCCAGCCCAACGACCGGCCCCTTCCCAGCCCGCCCGGATCTTCCGGACGAGCTTGTGCATCGTGATCTGGAGTCCTCTATTTCTGGCAGGTATCCGTGCAAACGTAGAGGAACTGCTTTTGCAGGATGCCGCCATTCGAGGGAACGACGCCGCCGGTATTGTCGCGCAGCAGCAGCGAGCGCGTCTGTTCCCCGAAGATGTAGAGCGGCATCTCGGTTGCAACGAGCTTCTGAACCTTGACATAGGCGGCTTTGACAGCGGCCGGATCGAGAGTGGAGCTGGCCTCCTTCAGTGCAGCATCCATCTCGGCACTTTTGTACTGTCCCCAGTTGAAAGCACCGCCGGAGCTCAGCAGGTTGGAAATGTTCGGCTCGGCACCGTTCGACACCAGTACCCCGCCCTCGACGCAGATGTCGAAATCGAGCTGCGTCTTGCATCGCTGGATCAGCGAGGCCTGGTCGACTTCGACGATCTCAGCCGAGGCGCCCTCATAGCCGGTCAGCACCTGCTGGATGTAGGCGGCAAGACGCTTCAGGTCCGAGTTGGTATAGGTGACGATCTTGATCGAGAATGGCTTGCCGTCCGCCTTCAGAGCATCGAACAGTTCCTGCGCCTTCTTCGGATCATAGGCGGGCAACGATGAAACGCTGTCGAAATAGGGCGAATTCTCTCCAAAGTAATTGCTGGGTGCCTTGTATCCGGGCATCTGCGTGAAGGCCTGCATCAGCCGCGCGCGGTCGATGGCGGAATAAAAGGCCTCGCGGGCGCGAACATCGGTGAAGATGCCCTTGGCCTGGTTGAGATAGGCGCGGTTGATGCCGCGGATGGGGATCTCGCGGGTCGCAACCCCCGGCGCCGTTGCGTTCGAGCCGAACTGATAGGGATAACCGGCCATCATCGTTGCGCCACCCTGCACGACGGTGGCGATGCGGCTGTTGGTCTCGGGAATGATCGCGAACTTGATCGTATCCAGATAGGGGCGCGGCTGATCCCAATAACCGGGATTGCGGGCCATGGTCATCGATATGCCCTGGTTCCATTCGGTCAGCGTAAAGGCGCCGGCGCCCACCGGCTTGATATCGGTCTTTTCCTTGGCGGCCTTCAATGCTGCCGGCGAGGCGATGAAGGGGCACAGCTCGGCGACCTGGGCTGCGAAATTGGAGTTCGGGGAGGACAGCTTGATCGTCAGCGTCTGTGGATCGACGACGGTGATCGCCTTGTTCCAGGAAGAGATGAACGGCTGCGCCGGCGAAAGCGTGGCCGGATCGGCGGCACGGTCCCAATTGTATTTGACGGCTTGCGCATCATAGGGCGCACCGTCGGTGAACTTCATGTCCTTGCGAAGCTTCAAGGTCCAGGTCACCGCGTCGGTGCTGGTCAGGCTTTCGGCCATGCCACCGGTCACGACGCCCTTATCGTTGACGTAGACGATAAAGCCGTAGACGGCGTCGAGCACATCCATCGGACCGCCGGGATAGGTGCCGGCGGTGATCGCCGGATCCCAGCTCTTGATGTCCGAACCGTTGATAATGGTCATCGCGCCGCCGCTGACGGGCTTTTCCGTCTGCGCGATCGCGTAAGATGCGGCGAGCATCATGGGTGCCGCCGTCGTCAGCGACAACAGCAAGGCGGCGGCGCCACGCATGAACAGGCTCTGCAGCCTTCTGGAACGATTGTCTGACAACATCACTCTATCTCCTTTTTTTGAGTTCCCCTGGGGGAGTGATTGTGCGTCGTTGTTTGCATGCGGTTGACATCATGGCCCGGCAGCTTTCAGCGCTGCTCTTCATGGCTCAGTCGTTATGATCCTCCGTCCAGCGCCGGACCGTCGGATGATGAAGCCCGAATTGATCCAGCGCACGCCCAACGGTCTGGTCGACCATTTCGGCGATTGATTTCGGCAGCGTGTAAAAGCTCGGCACCGGTGGCATGATGACGGCGCCGCTGCGTGTCGCCTGGTCCATCAGCGCGATATGGCCCGCATGCAACGGCGTTTCCCGCACCATCAGCACCAGCCGGCGGCGTTCCTTCAGGCAGACATCGGCGGCGCGCACGATCAGATCGTCTGCATAACAATGCGCGATCCCGCTCAGCGTCTTGATCGAGCATGGTGCAACCAGCATGCCGTCGCAGCGGAAGGAGCCGGAGGCGATCGAGGCGCCGATATCCCCGTGGCTGTAGACCCGGTCGGCGAGGCCACGGATTTCGTCCGCAGTCTTTCCCGTCCCTTCGGCCAGTGCCGTGCGGATCGCCGCGGGCGATATGACAAGATGCGTTTCGACATCGTCGAAATCCCGCAGCATCTCCAGCGCACGCAGGCCGTAGATTGCACCGGAAGCCCCTGATATGCCGATGATCAAGCGCCTCAAACGTTCATCTCCGGCTTGACACGCGACAGCAGCTGACGCATCCGCTCGTAGGACTCCAGCGGCGGAAGCGCCTTGTCGAACCCTTCCTTCCGATCGCCCGCCTTCATCGTGGCGTCATAACCGACCTTGGCGATCACGCCGCCGTCTTCCTGAGGCTCGGACCGGTCTGCCGGAAGGTCCGTGACGATGAGAATGTCGCGCTCCGCGCGCATGCGCGTCATCTTTGCCAATTCGACGGCACCGAGATCCCAGGGGTCGACATCGCTGTCGACGATGGTGATGTTCTTGACGATGCTGACCGCACCCCAGCAGATCGACATGATGCGGCGTGCCTGTCCCGGGCGGGGCGCATCGATCTGCACGACCACGTTGTTCCGTCCGCTACCTGACGCGGTGACGGCAACCTCGCCGACATTGAAAACGGACCGCCGGATGACGGCCTTGAGGCTTGCAGCGATCGGCACCGCGCCGAGATAGAGGTGCTCCATGTGGTAACCGGGCTCGATCACCTGCAACATCGCGTCGGAGCGGCAAGTCATGCATTCAAATCTGACGCGCACCCCGGAGCCGTAATCCTCGTACATGCCGTGATATTCGGAGACCAATCCCTCGAGGATCGGCTCGTCGATATGAATATGACCTTCGAGCACGATCTCCGCCTCTGCAGGCACCGCAAGATCGATCGACTTGCAGTGGACAAGCCGCACCGGCTCGCCGAGCAACGATCCGGCGCAGTGCATTTCATCGTCACCGAGCCCCAGATAGAAGCAGGCGGCAAGCTGAATGGCCGGATGCGCGCCGAGGACGACGGCGAAGGGCAGCGGCTCGCCTTTGGCGCCTGCCTTGCGAGCCATGATGGCGAGATGATGGTTCGGTGCAATTCCGATCATCGCTTCGTTCGGACCAAGCACCTTGATGCGGGCATAGGACGCGTTGCCCAAGCCTGTTTCAGGGTCGCGCGCCACGATCAGACCCGCAGTAATGTAGGGACCGGTCTCCTTGGAAAAGAACGTCGGGACTGGAAGCCGGGTCAGGATGTCGTCCTGGAAGAGCTGTTGCTGTACCGGCGCATCGTCCACGAAGACTGGCGGCACCGGAGACGCGATCGAGGATAGCAGCTTCTGCTGGATATCGATTTTCGCGACATCAAGCGCCAGGGCGACACGATCGAGATCCGACAGGATGTTGCCGAAGATCGGCATGTCGTGACCCTTGATGCGGTCGAGCCGTACCGCCGCCTTTTCATCGACGATGGAAAGAATGGCCGATACGTCGTGGATCGGGTCGACTTCCTCCGAAATCACCAGCAGCCGACCGCGTCGGTCGAGTTCCTGAAGAATGCCTCGACACGACTGATCGCTTTCGCCGCGTGGCATTGCGCTGGCCGCCCCGGATGTCATTGCCGCGTTTTCAAGCGGATCAGGGTGATCATTCATCCGGCAATCCTGTGAAAGTCATTTCCGAGGGCTGTTGTGATGCGGCAAGTATCAGTCGCAGGCCGGAGACTGGGTAGCTCGAAAATCACGAATTGGGGGATAGGAAAATCAGAATGCTCCGCGCATGAGCACGATTCGGCACGATATGTTTTTTAGATCACGCCTGTCGGCCGAAGACGGCAACGAGTGACTGGATCATCGTCCGTTCGGCCTCGGACAGCGTCCTTTCGCCGGAGAAAATCACTGAGAGGTTTCCGGCGATCACGTCTTCCGTAATCGGCGCCGCGGTGAGGCGCCCGCTGCCGATATCCTGCTGGACCGAGGACACCGGCAGGACCGTACAGACCGGCAAACGGCGGACCATGGCGATGGCCAATGGCAGAGAACCGACGTCCATGACCGGCTCGACACGCAGATGCCGCGCACTGGCGGCTGCCATGAACGCCTGATGGATACTGAGATGCTTGGTTCCGAGAACCAGCGGAAATCCGCAAACTTCGGCCAGTGGAATTTCCGTTCGGCCGGCAAGGTTCAAGGCCGGATTGGCAACGACCGAGAGGCGCTCGCTCGGTCCGAGATGGATCCGGGTCATCTGCGTCTGGACGGCACCGACAATGGCCAGATTGAGCTCTCCCGCGCGCACCTGATCGTGAAGCACAGCGTTGGAACCTTCGATGATTCTCAGCCGGTATTCGGGATGGCCAAGGCGGGTTGCCGTCAGTGCCTGCGCCACCTTGTCCGTCATGACGCTGTCATGCCCCGAACTCGGCAGCATGCCGATCGAGATGGTCGCCTGTGTGTGGGCGGCAATATCCAGACTGGCCCGAAGGAGGCTATCGATGCGCTCTTCGATCTCCAGAGTGAAGGGAAGCAATGCCTTGCCGGCCTTCGTGCTCTCGGCACCGTTGCGCCGCCGTTCGAACAGAGGTTGCCCGACAACTGCCTCGATTTTCTGAATCTGGATCGAAACGGACGGTTGCGTGACATGCGCCGCGCGCGCCGCCGCCGAAATACCTCCGCTGAGATGCGCAAGGTTGAAGTAGTGCAATTGACGTGCCGTCAACTGCGGTCGAAAGACGATATTGGCCTCCATTGCCTCCAGATTTTTCTTGAGGCTACAAAGCATGGCGGACACGACCTCCTGATCCGGCCCGTTTGCGCGCACGCCCAAGGTGCTCGACAAAGGCGGATCGAGGGGCTCCAGATGCAGGCGCGCAAGTCCGAGCCGGTCGGCGACCATACTGCGCGGCATCAGGAACCGCATCTGCGGAAACTCGTTGAGCAGCCGGTGAAGGTCTGCCGGCTCCTCATCCATCAGGATCATGCGGTCGCGGATGCCATGCTCGTCCGCATATCGGATAACGGCATCGCGAAGTGCCTGACGCATTTTCAGAACGACAAATTTCTGATTGGGGGAGCGAAGATCAACCGCGGCCTCCGCCGTTCCGACGGAAAACCAGACCTCATCGTAAAAGGGCGTCATCGCAGGCAGGTTCGCAGATGGCACGCCGGTCATATAGCCGACTTCGATTTCCACCGAACCCGCGTTGCCCGGGATGTCCGCAGCCTCGTCGTCAACAAGGGATTTTCCTCGCTGGTCTGCAAACATCACGTCGATCAGCAGGTCGGGCCGCTCGCGTTCCATATCTTCGACGGTACGTCCGATCGCCTTCGAAAACCGGCCGATGGAGAAACTGAGATCGAGACGAATATCGATGCGACGATGGTCCGTGTCCCCATTCCGCATCCGACGCACGAACCTTTCGCGATGCAGGATGGCCGTTGCCTGCTGAAACAGCCAGAAGGCTGCCGGTAAAGGACTGAGGTGACCGCTTTTGCGAATGAAGAGCTTGAGTTGAAGTTCATTTTCCAAAGTACGCAGACTGGATGTCAGCGCCGAAGGAGCAATCCCAAGCTCGCGCGCGGTCTCCGCCAGCGTCGGGCTCTGACAGGCCAGCACGAAATGGGCCAGTTGCTGGATTTCGATGCGCGGCGGATTTGTAATCACTGCGGGTCTATATCGGATTGCACAAGGGGCTCACCCGACTATGGCACACAAAGCGTTATGCCGCACGAATATCAGCGCCGGCCCATTGCTTCCCGAGCCCACCGAACCGACATGGTCGGCCTCGGACATTGGTCGGGTGCAGCACTGGCGATGGAATGCCTGGACAGGCCGAGAGCGTCGAAACCGGGAGCCCGTATCTTGAGGGTGATCAGTCCTTCTTAGAAAAATCGAGAATCTTCCGTTCCGATCATTCGCGATCGGCCGGACCAGAAGACGTCAGCCGGCGATCAAAGCGGCTTCATACACCATCGTCGCGGCGGCAAGATCAGCCAACGCCGTTCCGACTGCCTTGTATAGAGTGATCTCGTCATTGGATGTCCGCGCTGGAATATCCCGGCGACACAGCTCGTCAAGCGTCGCACGCACCGCATCTGCAGCAATGACGCCGGCTCTGATCGGCTGAACCAGATCGCCCGCTTCGTGAAGGGCCTCGTGAGTGTCGATATAGACCGAGGAGCGCCGAAGCGCCTCGTCATCCGCCTCGCGCATCGCCGGGGTGAAGCCGCCGATCAGATCGACATGGCTGCCCGGCCGTAGCCATTCGCCCCGGATAAGCGGTGCTGTCGCCAGCGTCGCCGCGCTGACGATATCGGCTTGCCGCGCCGCGGCTTCCAGATCCGTGACGGCGGTGGCCTGGAGCCCCTGTAGCCGGAGGCTCTGCGCCAGCCGTTCCGCATTGGCGGGATCGATATCCCAGATATCCACATGCGCGATCGGCCGGACGGCGCGGTAGGCATCGGGTATGAGGCTCGCGACGCGGCCTGCGCCGATCACCAGCAGGCGGCGCGCGTCCTGTCGGGCAAGATAGTCCGCGGCAAGGGCCGATGCCGCTACCGTGCGGCGCGCGGTGATCGTGTTTCCGTCAAGGAGCGCAAGCTGCATCCCGGTCCGGCCATCATAGAGCATGTAAGTCGAGGTCAAACCGGGAATGCCGCGTACCGTGTTGCCGGGAAAGACGGTGACGATCTTGATGCCAAGGTAGCGCTCCGACCGGTGCGTTTCATGCCAGGCAGGCATCAGAAGCAGCGTCGCATCAGGTTCGCCGCTATTGGCGATCGTGTGGTGATGCCGTACCGGCACAACACAGCCTTCGGCAAATGCTTGCCGCAGGGTCGCGACCAGCGCGCCGAAAGGTAGAAGCTCGCCCGTTGTCCGGGCATCGAGAATACGGATTTGTGTGTCGGTCATTGAAGCGATCTCTCAGGAGGTTCTGACTGCTGGATAAAGCGAGTTCTGTGTGATTGAAGGGGGCAGCGCCTGAGCCACGTCGCCACTGCGCGGCGCACTAGCTTTTCAACCGGCATCGGCCCTTTGGACACTCCGTTGCGATCGGAATGCGGAGCAACTCGGCACCGCTCAGCCAAACGCCGCTTTCTTCTCCAGAATTCTGGCGTATTGCGTAAGCGGATAGCACAGGGCGAAGAAGATCACCGCAACGAGACCGTAGACCTTGAAAGGTTCGAAGGTCGCGTTGTTGATGGCGTTCGCGGTTTTCAATAGTTCTTCGAAGCCGAGGATCGAGGCCAGTGCGGTGCTCTTGATCAACTGGACCAAGAACCCGACAGTCGGCGCGCGGGTGATCCGGAAGGCCTGCGGTAGGATGACAAGGCGAAGTTCGAGGAGACGATGCAAGCCCAGGCTGGCTGCAGCGTCCCATTGCCCGCGCGGCACCGCCTCGACGCCGCTCCGCCAGATTTCCGCAAGATAAGCGCTGGCATAGAACGTCAGGCCGCAGACGGCGGCGGTCCATGACTCGATCCGGAAACCGAGCATCGGCAGGCCGAAGAACATCAAAAAAAGCTGCATGAGGAGTGGCGTTCCCTGAAACAGGGCAATGTAGCCGGACGCGAAGCTGCGCGGCCAGCGCGTTTTCGATATCCGTGCAGACAGGATCGCCAGGCCAACGATGGCGCCGCCGGCAAAGGCTGCGAGCGAAAGCATAAGGGTCCAGCGTGTCGCGAAGACAAGATTGCGCAAAATGTCCCAGAAGGTGAACTCAATCATGCCAGACCGGCTCCCAGAAAACGGCGTTTCCCGGCGAAAAGGAGCCGGCGAAGTGCGGCGGACATCGAAAGGTAGATCAACGTCGCCACCAGATAGGTCTCGAAGGAGCGGAAGGTGCGCGACTGAAGCAGATCGGCCTCCTGCGCCAGCTCGCGGACGGATATTTGCGAAACCACCGCCGATTCCAGCATCATGATGATGACCTGGCTCGTCAGCGCCGGAAAAATGATGGCGATCGCTTGCGGCAGGATGATCTTGAAGAACACCAGCCGGGGCCTGAGGCCGAGTGCCTGCGCCGCCTCCTTCTGGCCTCTCGGTATGGCGTCGAGCCCGGCCCCGACCACCTCGATCGTGTAGGCCGCCATATTGAGGGTCATGGCAAGAACTGCGGCAGAGATCGGATCGAGGCGAATGCCGAGGCTAGGCAAGCCAAAGAAGATGAAGAACAGCTGCACCAGGAATGGCGTATTGCGCATGATTTCCACATACAGGCCGACGACCTTGCGCAACCATGGATAAGGTCCCCGGCGCGCGGCCGCGCCGAGAACGCTGAGAACGATCCCGAGGACCGATGTGGAGGCCGTCAATGCAAGCGTCGTGCCTGCGCCATAAGCCAGAGCTCCCATTCCGTCCCAAAGCCAACTGAAATCGAGGCTGTATCTCATCTTTTGTCCTTTGGAGCCGGATGATCTGGGTCGGGTCGGCCCGAAATCTCGATCCGCCTCTCAACCAAAGAATGGGAGCATGATGCCACCGCAATCGCTTACAGTTTTCGGCATCATGCTCTGGTGAGTGGGAGGCCGTCTTCGTCAGTCCTTCAGGTTTTCAGGGTTGAGCGGCGCTTTCAGCCAGCTCTTCGAGCTTGCGTCGAGCGAACCATCGGCGATCATTGCGGCGACGCTGTCATTGACAGCCTTCTTCAGGCCTTCCTCGCCCTTGCGGAGCGCGATGTGCGAGGGGGAGCTGAGGAGCTGGAATTTCTGCTCCGGCTTCAGTTCGTCCTGTCGCGCCAGAACCTGCGCGCCGACATCGTTGCCGACCACCATCAGCTGGGTCTGGCCGGATATGAAGGCCTGGATGACCGAATTGTAGTTCTCGAAACGCTGGATCGCAGCCGATCCGGGGGCGGCAGCCGTCAGCGACGTGTCTTCGAGCGTCCCACGATTGACGGCAACGGTCTTGTCGGCGAGGTCTTCCTTGCCGCTCACCTTCAGGGCTGCCGGACCGATGACGGCGATGTAGTAGGGGGCGTACGGGGCTGCATAATCGATAACCTCGGCGCGCTCCTTCGAATAGCCGACGCTCATCAGCAGGTCGACGCGGTCGTCGTTCAGGTAGGCGATCCTGTTCTGGCCGGTAACGCTCACGAGATTGAGTTTCACGCCGAGCCCGTCGGCGATCTTCTGGGCGACGTCGATGTCATAGCCCTTGATGCTCATATCGGCGCTTGCCGATGAGAAGGGTGGGAAATCGGAGAAGATGCCGATGTTGATCTCGCCTGCGGCCTTGATATCGGCAAGTTCGTCGGCCTGTGCGGCTCCTGCCAGGATACCGAACACGGCAATTGCCGCGGTGGCGGTGTAGCGCAATTTCATAAGAGCAGTCATGTCGTTCCCCTTTTTGAGACGTGTTGTGCGACAGGTGATGGATGGCAGCGGGCGCGAGGCACGCTGCCGGTGTGGAGCTGGTTCTCAGGTCACGTTTGTCCTGACCGCGGGACTGAACATCGCGAGGCACAGGAGTTCGAACAGGACCTGCGCGGCGATCTGCGCGGTGTTGGTGGTATTGTCGTATTGCGGCGCGATTTCCACGACGTCGCCGCCGATGAGGTTGATGCTCTTGAAGCCACGCAGCAGGGTCAGGACCTCCCTCGGCTGAAGCCCGCCGACTTCTGGCGTGCCGGTTCCCGGAGCGAAGGCCGGATCGAGGCTGTCCACGTCGAAACTGAGATAGGTCGGACCGGCGCCGACAACCTCCAGAGCCTTTGCGATCACAGCCTTGAGGCCTATCTCCGCCACCTCTTCGGCGTGGATGACGGTCATGCCGGAGGCAAAGGAGAACTCCCAGAGATATTCGCCGCCGCCGCGGATGCCGATCTGGATCGTACGCTTCGGATCGAGCACGCCCGCCAGAACCGCCTCGCGGAAGGGCGCGCCGTGGTGGAACTTTGAGCCCTCATAGGGACCAGCGGTGTCGCAATGAGCGTCGATGTGGATCATGCCTACCGGCTGACTGGCCGCCAGACCCTTGAGAATGGCGCCGGAGATCGAATGGTCGCCGCCGACCGACAGCGGGATAACCCCAGTTGCCGCGATCATCCGGTAGCAGGCCTCGATGTCGGCATGGCACTCGGCCAGGCCGAACCGGCTGCGCATCGGCACGTCGCCGACGTCGGCGACCTTTAGCCCTCCCATCGGCGCGACACGCAGAACATGTTCGTAGGGGCCCACGCGCTCGACAGCCCGGACGGCCCGCGGCCCCAGCCGCGCGCCGGCACGATTGGTGACGCCGAGATCCATCGGCACGCCGATCAGGGCCACGTCAAGCGCCTCAAGCACCTCGGGCCGCAAGCCGTTCTCGATGAAACGGGCGTCCAGCAAGGTCGCAGGGTCGGCGAAGGGCCATTTGCGGCTGTCGCCGTCCTTGAATACGCTCGCCGCCACGGCGCGGAAGTGCGGATCTTCCATCTCCCCGCCTGCAGCGCTGCCGAAGCGCTTTCTCAAGTCTTCCAGAAAATCCCGGTCAATGGTCAAGGCAGGCTCCCGCGGTATTGATGCTGCCATCATCATCGGCGCCGCCCGCTTCTCTTGGAACCGCGAAAATTCGAGAGGGGATATAACGATTCTTGATAGACCAGGCCGGCCGAGGCTGCGCGAAGCGGGTAGTGCGTTCATCCGGGCGTTCAGAAAACTTTATAACCCGGCGAGAATTTTCCCACTACCGCGGTTGGTAACCTCCAAGCAGTCTCCGATGCGAACGGTCCAGCAGAGGGCCGACAACAAAGGGAACCTACCATGTTGCACGATATGACACGCCGCCGCTTCCTCGGATCCGCCGCTGCCGCGGGGATTGCCGGCACGATGACCGGGTTTGCGAGATCCGCCGCAGCCGGCAGCGGCAATCTCACCGCCGTCGAATGGGGCGGCGAGGTCGTCGAAGCTATGAAGCAGATTGCCGCCGACCAGAATGCGGCGACATTCAACTGGGTTCTTCATCAGGGCGGCGCGGGCGCTATCCTGCCAAAGATCAAGGCAGTCTGGCCGAATGTCGACTACGACTACGTCGCTGGCTGGGAAGGCTCATTCAACAGCATGGTGAAGGAGGATTGGCTCGAGACCATCAATCCTGCCGATGTTCCCAACCTTGCGAATATTCCCGAGAAAATCATCATTCGTGATGGCAAGGGCAATATCAAAGCGGTCCCACGCGCAGTTGGCGGCATGTATTTCGGCGCCCGAACCGACACGGCCCCTATCGCTGTGAAGACCATCGATGATCTGCTCAGCCCCGATCTTAAGGGTGCGATCTGCTGGCCAGGCCCAACACAGAGCATGATGCTCCAGATTGTCGCGCTCGCCCTTCACGCTGGCGGCAGTGAAACGAATATGGAACCTGGATGGAAGCTCATGACGGAATTGGCGAAATCCGGCAATATCGGCCGCGTCGCCATCACCGATATCGATTTCACCAATTCGCTGACGTCGGGCGAGACCTCCGTCGGCTTCTTCGCCGAGCCCGGCTGGGCGGCCGTGGCGAAGAACTTCCCGGTTACTCGTTTCACCAAGGACAGCAACTTCAAGGCCTTCCTCTACCAGAGCGGTTTCGGCGTACTGAAGAATAGACCGAACACCAAGGCAACGCTCGATTTCGTCAACTTCGCAATCAGCCCGGACATGAACTCGCTCTACGCCAAGGTGGCGGGCGAAGCGCCATTGAACAGCAAGGCGGTCACGCCCGACAATCTGAAGCATCTGTCCTTCACGTCGGACGAGTTTTCGAGCTTCGTCTATGTGCCGGACTACAATGTCGTTCTCGAACAGCAGGATGCCTGGTCCAAGCGCTGGGAACAGGATATCGCCCCGTTGCTCTAAGGCACCTCGCGGCAGGTTATCGAAGGCGCCAGCGTGCTTCGATGACCTCCCTTTCTCATGCCCGTAAGGGCGAGGAAAAGGCTGTTCCACCATGACCAAAGTAAGGCGGCAACCCGTTGCCATTTCGATACCTGATCGCCGAGATGCGGCCCTGACGCTCGGGCCAGCCCTCCTGGTGTTCGCATTCGGTTTTCTGTTACCATTAATCAATCTGGCAATCGAAAGCTTGAAGGAGTTTACGCCGGGGCGCGTCGGTTCCGTTGAAAATGCCGCGGCAACGGTCCAAAACTATTACGAGCTTGCAAACCAGGCGTTTGCGAGTGTCCTGCTGACGACCTTCTGGATCGGTGGAGTTGCCGCGATCATCGGCCAGCTTGTGGCATTCCCGCTGGCCTACTTTATCGTGCGGCGCATTTCCCCGCGGATGCGCGCGCTCACCCTCGGTTTTTTGATTACGCTTGTTCTATCCAGCGTCCTGATCAAGACATACGCGATCGAACTGACCTTCGGGTCGGTCGGCATCTTGCGACCCCTCCTCTTGACACTTGGCCTTTCGCCCAACAGCCGCGAATATATCAATATCGTCGTTACTGCGGGCCTGGTTCACTCGATCATACCGGTCGCAACGCTAACGCTGATTGGCGCGATGCAATCGATCGATCCGCGTCTGCTCGATGCAGCCCAGTCGCTCGGCGCGCCGGGATGGAAAGCCCATTTGTCGATCACGCTTCCCCTGAGCTTCCCGGCTCTGATCTCAAGCACGCTTGTCTCGCTGACTTTCGCGATCAGCGCCTTCGTCATTCCCATGGTGCTCGGGAGGGGCCGGGTGCTTTTCATATCGAACGTCATCTACACCCGGTTCAGCGATATCGCCAACTATCCGAGCGGCGCGGCGATCTCGCTCGTCATGCTTGCCGCGGCCTTGGCGGTCGTCGCTGTCATAACGTTTGCGCAGGCCTGGAAGGTTTCCCGATGAGCAGACAATCTCTTGCAGCGCGAACCGGGGACCGGATCGCCGTTTCCCTCGCCTACGGTGTCATCGGCCTTGGATTGGCGTTCCTCGCCATCCCGTTGGTGATAACATGCCTTATGGCTTTCGACGCCAGGACCTACCTCGGTCCACTGCCGCCACCTGCCTTGTCGCTTCACTGGTTCGAACGGCTCGTCTCTCAGGCGGATATCCTTACCAGCCTACGCACCAGCCTCATCTTGGCGGTACTCACGACGGTTCTGTCCGTCACGATCGGAACGGCGGCGGCTGTCGGCCTTGCCCGTGCCAATTTTCCAGGAAAGGCAGCGCTGACTTCGGCCTTTCTCTCGCCACTCATTGTTCCGCCGGTCGTCATTGGATTCGGTCTGCTGCTTTTCCTTTCCAAGGCCGGTATCACAAATGGTATGGCGCGACTGCTCCTCGGCCACGTGATCGTGACGTTGCCCTATTGCATAAGGACCAGCCTCGCCAGCCTTCTTGGCAGCGACCAACGATTGACGGAAGCCGCAATGGTTCTCGGCGCCACCGAGCGCCAGGCCTTCTGGACCATTACCCTACCGCTCATGCGGACCGGCGTCGTCACCGGCGCGATCTTCGCCTTCGCAATTTCGATAGATGACGTATCGATCAGTCTCTTTCTGAGCGATCCGTCCGCAACGACCTTGCCTGTTACGCTGGTCAGCAACATGCGCGCGGCTTTCGATCTGACGATCGCTGCGGCGGCCGTGGTCCTGATTGCCGTCACCGCGTTGCTTATCGTTGTGCTGGACCGTGTCGTCGGCTTCGACACTGTCGTCGGTCAGGGTTTGTTTCGTTCATGAGGACAATACGATGATTTCTGCCGTGGAATTTCAAGGGGTCAGCAAGCGCTTCGGCGAAACGGTCGCCCTCGGTAATATCTCCTTCTCGGTGAACTCAGGTGAAACAATCGCACTGCTTGGACCGAGCGGCTGCGGCAAGACCACCATTCTTCGGCTCATCGCCGGATTCGAGCGGCCCGACAAAGGCTCGATCCTGATCGACGGCGAGCCGATGGCCGGATTGAAACCCTATGAGCGCAATGTCGGGCTGCTGTTCCAGCACTACGCTCTTTTCCCGCATATGACCGTCGAACAGAACATCGGCTACGGGCTTCGCCATCGCAACCATCCGTCGGGGCAAATACCTCGCCGCATTGCCGAGATGCTTGAGCTCGTCCGGCTCGTCGGTTTCGGACAGCGGCGGCCGCACCAGCTGAGCGGCGGCCAGCAGCAGCGTGTTGCCCTTGCGCGGGCGCTCGCCACCCATCCGAGCCTTGTTCTTCTGGACGAGCCCCTGTCGGCCCTCGACGCCAAACTTCGACATGAACTGCGCACCGAATTGAAGGATGTGCTCGCCGCGGTCGGCTCGACCGCAATCGTGGTAACCCACGACCAGGAGGAGGCGATGAGCCTGGGAGAGCGCATATTTGTGATGAACCGTGGAGCCATCATGCAATCCGGCAGGCCTGATGATGTGTATTGGCGTCCAGACTCGCATTTCGTCGCGGATTTCATGGGGCGGACGAATTGGATTCATGGCTCGATTTCGGCCGCGGGCGGAACAGCCGGCAAATTTCGCTCCGAATCCGGCTGGGAGTTTCCGGTCGCATTCACGGGAAGCCTTTCAGGTGCCGCCGAGATTTGCGTGAGGCCGGAAAGCGTCGAGATATCGTCCGGCGCTCCGGGTGCAGGGGCCATGCCCGGACGCGTTGCCGACGTTGTGACACTCGGTGCCTTCAGGCATATCGTTCTGGACCTCGTCAGTGGCGACCGCTTAATCTCGGCTTGCCCGAACCGTCCAGACATAGCCTTTGCTCGCGGGCAGGAGATCAGCGTTTCCATTCCGCCCGAGGCATGCGTTCTCTTCGCGCGATAAGCTGGCATTCCCGACTAAGGGTCACCAGTTGTCGGAAGGACATGGTTCGTCCAATATCCGCTTATAGGCGGAGAGGCCCTCAGCACTCGAGCGCCCCAAACTTTGGAATGCGCTCCTGATGCTTGATCTTGATTCCTATCTGCTTCGTGCATTTCTGACCGTCGCGGAGATCGGCACCGTCAATGGAGCAGCCGTCAAGCTGAACAGAACGCAGGCCGCCGTGAGCATGCAGATCCGCAAGCTGGAGGAGCTTGTCGGCGTTACGCTGTTTTCGCGTTCGTCAAAAGGCCTCGAGCTCACGAGCCATGGGCAGATCATGCTGGCTTATGCCCGCGAAATGGTCG
>Ga0102590_1001652_pt1 | contig 31845 bp, 26 predicted proteins | sample AraplaMF_Col_mMF_FD_76859 | JGI IMG/M metagenome (GOLD analysis project Ga0102590, IMG submission 76859) | Arabidopsis root microbial communities from the University of North Carolina, USA - plate scrape MF_Col_mMF | ecosystem: Host-associated > Plants > Roots > Endosphere | place: USA... | reverse complement strand
TGTCCAGCCTGAGGTCCCGGAAGGTTGCGCGGCCCCTCGCGGCTTTCTTCAACGCCGCAGGACGCGCCGCGATCGTTCCGGCCTGAGGGCTGTCGAGGAGCGAGACCTGACTCCAAAGTGCGACCCCCGAGCGCTGCTCGTTGTCGCTGCCGGCCTGGGACATCCACTGTTGCCGGGCGCGAAGGAAAGCGTCCTTGACGTTCCAGTCTTGCGCCAGGGTGCGGTAGAATACGCTGAAGAACAGCATGGCGTCGGCATCGGTGATGGTATCGACAAAACCGATCGCGTGCCTGGCGCCTTGCGCGGTGGCGAGGGGAGCAAGGCGCTGCGCGCTGTAACAGGTGCTGATCGCCACCAGCAGAGGCTTCTGCGCGCCGGCCGTGACAATATCGGCCAGGTCGGCTGAACCCACGGCGTCGTAGGCTTGGGCGATTCCCTGGGTGCTTCCTTGGGTGCTTGCGCGGAGAACAAAGCCGTCCTCTTCGTTGGTCGGCTGGTCAATGAGCTTTTGCTCCGCCAGGGACATCGGGTCTACGCCCACAAGATGCACGATCGAAGGAGAAAGAGCTTCGACCTTCGAGCGAAGTCCTTGACGGTCGGGATCTCGGAGGGTCTCTGTCTGGACTTCGTGCAGCGCGCCCTTGACCATCTCGATCTCTCGCGTGAATTCGTAGAGCGAGCGCAGCTTTCCGGGGCCGCTGTCGACTGCGAGCGCTGTCGCAGGTGTCAGCTGGTGATTGTATCGCGATTCAACGACGAGATGGCGGAGGACGGCGAATTCGCTTGGCTCGCTGCGATAGGGCGCGGTCGCCAGCCACAGCGCGCTCTCCCAGGGGAATAGTCTTGCCGACCATCCGACCTTTTCTCCGCTGTAAGGGATTCTGACCTCGACGAGCTTGGCTGCCGCCATCTCCTTGATCCGTGTCAGGATCTGGCTGTCGTCGTAAATGCGAGCGTGATCCTTGATCAGCGTCTGGAGGTCCCGGCTGAGGTCGTCGCGCGTCGAACGGACGATCCGTCGTCGGTTGGCGATCACGTAGCGCCAGCGCTGGACAGACGGGTAGAATTTCTGATCGTCAATGGGAATGACGAGCTCGTCCAAGCCCCTGTTGCCGCTATAGCGGAGTCGTACCTCATACTCGCCGGATTGCTTTTCGGCGGCCACGGGCGGCAAGTCCTGGACGGTGTCGGTGGCCGTCGCGCCGGTCGTGCGGCGTCGCGCGCGCGCCTTGGCAGGCGGTTTGGCTTTCCGGCCGCCGGCCTTCGCTCGTGAGGGCGCAACTCGCTTCGCGGACATGACCGGTCTCCGGGGTTCGCGACCACGGATGCATCATGCCAGAGAACTCGCGGAAATAGAAAGCAAATGATGCCGGGCGGCCGTCCGGACCGCACGCAAAACGAAAACGGCGTCACCCCTGGGGTGACGCCGTACCGCAGGACCTGAAGAGTCCGAACTTACTTGCGATCCTTGATCGGCACGTAGTCGCGCTTGTCGACGCCGGTGTAGAGCTGGCGCGGGCGGCCGATCTTCTGCTGGGGATCCTCGATCATCTCGCTCCACTGGCTGATCCAGCCGACGGTGCGGGCGACCGCGAACAGCACGGTGAACATCGAGACCGGGAAGCCCATCGCCTTCAGCGTGATGCCCGAATAGAAGTCGACGTTCGGGTAGAGCTTACGGTCGATGAAGTACTGGTCGCTGAGCGCGATCTTCTCGAGCTCCATCGCCACCTTCAGCATCGGATCGTCGCCATGGCCGGTCTCCTTGAGCACGGCGTGACACATCTTCTGCATGAGCTTGGCGCGCGGATCGTAGTTCTTGTAGACGCGGTGACCGAATCCCATCAGCCGGACTTCGGAGTTCTTGTCCTTCACCTTGGCGATGAATTCGGGAATCTTGTCCACGGTGCCGATCTCGGCGAGCATCGCCAGCGCGGCTTCGTTGGCGCCGCCATGCGCCGGACCCCAGAGGCAGGCGATGCCGGCTGCGATGCAGGCGAACGGGTTGGCACCCGAAGAGCCGGCGATGCGTACCGTCGAGGTCGAGGCGTTCTGCTCGTGGTCGGCGTGCAGGATGAAGATCTTGTCCAGCGCGTCGGCGAGCACCGGGTTGATCTTGTACTCCTCGCACGGCACGGCGAAGCACATGTGCAGGAAGTTCTCGGCGAACTTCAGCGAGTTCTTCGGGTACACGAAGGGCTGGCCGATCGTGTACTTGTAGGCCATCGCCGCCAGGGTCGGGATCTTCGCAATCATGCGCATGGACGCGATCATGCGCTGCTTCGGATCGTTGATGTCGGTGCTATCGTGATAGAACGCGGCGAGCGCCCCGACTGCGGCCACCATGATCGCCATCGGATGTGCGTCGCGGCGGAAGCCCTGGAAGAAGCGGGCCATCTGCTCGTGCACCATCGTGTGATGGATCACGCGGTCGTCGAAATCCTTCTTCTGCGCGGCGGTCGGCAGGTTCCCGTAGAGCAGGAGATAGCAGGTCTCGAGGAAGTCACCGTTCTCGGCGAGCTGCTCGATCGGATAGCCGCGGTATTCCAGCACGCCCGCGTCGCCGTCAATATAGGTGATCTTGGACTGGCAGCTCGCGGTGGAGGTGAAGCCCGGATCGTAGGTGAACAGGCCGGACTGGCCGTAGAGCTTGCCGATATCGATGACGTCAGGCCCGACGCTGCCGCTGTGGATCGGGAGATCGTAATTCTTGTTTCCGACCGTCAGCGTAGCGGTCTTTGGGCTTGGTTTTGCGTCCATCAGAGGTCCCCGATGTATGGTGAAACGGGCCGGAGCCGGAGCCCCCGAGGCAGATCCTGGGGGCAGACCGGATGTTCCAGAAGGTACGGGGCAGATGGGTATATTATTGCTATGTGCGCTGCAAGATCGCCGCACGCATGGTCGACTTACGTCGTAGCCTGATCCTTGAGCCGGCCAAGGCTTTCCTGGCGTCCCAGGACGTCCAAAACCTCAAATATACCAGGCGACGTGGTCCGTCCGGTCAGCGCCGCACGCAGGGGCTGGGCGACCGCGCCGAGCTTGAGACTATTTTCCTCGGCAAAGGCGCGCAGTGCGGCCTCTGTGGTGGCGCCGCTCCACGTCTCGACTTTCTCCAGCGCGGAATGAAGCTGGCCGATCAGCCTGCGGTTTTCCGGTGTGAGCAGGGCTTGTGCCTTGGGATCGAGCTCCAGCGGCCGGTCGGCGAAGATGAAATAGGCGCCGTCGATCAGCTCGATCAACGTCTTGGCGCGCTCCTTCAGGGCCGGCATCGCCTTCGCAAGCTGCGCGCGCGTGGTGTCGTTCAACTTGGCCTTGAGCTCGCCCCGTCCCGGCACGTGGTCGAGCACGTCCTCGAACATCTTCACGAGCGATTGATCGTCGGCGTGGCGGATGTAGTGGCCGTTGAGGTTTTCCAGCTTGGCGAAATCGAAGCGTGCGGCGGCGCGGCCGACACTGGCGAGATCGAAGGCTGCGATCATCTCCTCGGTCGAGAAGATCTCCTGGTCGCCATGACTCCAGCCGAGCCGCACGAGGTAATTGCGCAGCGCCGCCGGCAGGTATCCCATGGCGCGGTAGGCATCGACCCCGAGCGCGCCGTGGCGCTTGGACAGCTTCGAGCCGTCCGGGCCGTGGATCAGGGGAATGTGGGACATGCTCGGCAGCGTCCAGCCCATCGCATCGTAGATCTGCTTCTGGCGGGCGGCGTTGATCAGATGGTCGTCGCCGCGGATCACGTGGGTGACGCCCATGTCGTGGTCGTCGACCACCACGGCGAGCATGTAGGTCGGGTTGCCATCGCCGCGCAGCAGGACGAGGTCGTCGAGGTTCTCGTTCTGCCAGACCACGCGGCCCTGAACCTGATCCTCGATCACGGTCTCGCCGGTCTGCGGCGCGCGCAGGCGGATGGTCGGCTTGACGTCGCCAGGGGCGGTCGCTGGATCGCGGTCGCGCCACATGCCGTCATAGAGGCGGGTGCGCCCCTCGGCGCGCGCCTTCTCGCGCATGGCGGCGAGCTCCTCGGCACTGGCGTAACAGCGATAGGCCTTGCCGTCGGCGAGCAGCTGCTCGGCGACCTCGCGGTGACGCGCGGCGCGGGCGAACTGGTAGATCACCTCGCCGTCCCAGCCGAGCTCGAGCCATTTGAGACCGTCGAGGATGGCGCCGATCGCGGCCTCGGTGGAGCGCTCGCGGTCGGTGTCCTCGATCCGCAGCAGCATCTTGCCGCCGTGCTTCTTCGCATAGAGCCAATTGAACAGCGCCGTGCGGGCGCCCCCGATATGGAGGAAGCCGGTCGGCGAGGGGGCGAAGCGGGTGACGACGGAATCGGTCATTCTTGGCAGGGCCTATGCATTGGAAGCGGTGGTGTATAGCAGGACCGGCGCATAACTAAAGCCCGACGGCGGACCTGCCGGGCCTGCTTAAGCTCTTGGCTCAGCCTCCCGAATTTGGCAGAAGGACCGCTGATTTCCCGACAGGATTTTCGTAATGACAGAACCGGTGGCAGCTGAGGTTGGGCGCGATTTCATTCGTGACATCATCCAGGCCGACCTCGACCAGGGCAAGTACAGGGAGATCGTGACCCGGTTCCCGCCGGAGCCGAACGGCTACCTGCATATCGGCCACGCCAAGGCGATCGCACTCAATTTCGGCATCGCCCAGGAGTTTCCGGGCCGCTGCCATTTGCGCTTCGACGACACCAATCCGGTCAAGGAAGAGCAGGAATACATCGATTCCATCCAGGCCGACGTGCGCTGGCTCGGCTTCGACTGGGGCGAGAACCTGTTCTTCGCTTCCGACTATTTCGACCGCCTGTATGAATGGGCCGAGCAGCTGATCCGCGACGGGCTCGCCTATGTCGACGACCAGACCCAGGAGGAGATCCGCGCCTCCCGCGGCACGCTGACCGAGCCGGGCAAGAACTCGCCGTTCCGCGACCGCACCGTGGAGGAGAACCTCGACCTGTTCCGCCGCATGAAGGCCGGCGAATTCCCGAACGGCGCGCGCGTGCTGCGGGCCAGGATCGACATGGCCGCCGGCAACATCAACCTGCGCGATCCCGTGCTGTACCGCATCCTGCACGCGCACCATCCGCGCACCGGCACGAAGTGGCACATCTATCCGAGCTACGATTACGCGCACGGCCAGTCGGACGCGATCGAAGGCATCACGCACTCGATCTGCACGCTGGAGTTCGAGGACCACCGGCCGCTCTACGACTGGTTCATCGAGAAGCTGCCGGTGCCGTCCAAGCCGCATCAGTACGAGTTTGCGCGCCTGAACCTCACCTACACGCTGCTGTCGAAGCGCGTGCTGACCCAGCTCGTCCGCGACGGCCATGTCGCGGGCTGGGACGATCCGCGCATGCCGACCATGGCGGGGATGCGCCGCCGCGGCGTGCCGCCGGCCGCCTTGCGCGAATTCGTCAAGCGCATCGGCGTTGCCAAGGCCAACAGCGTCGTCGATGTCGGCATGCTGGAGTTCTGCATTCGCGAGGAGCTGAACCGCACCGCGCAGCGCCGCATGGCGGTCTTGAAGCCGCTCAAGGTCGTGATCGAGAACTATCCGGAAGGGCAGACCGAGGAGCTCGAGGCGATCAATCATCCGGATGATCCCTCGGCGGGGACCCGCAAGGTCACGTTCGGCCGCGAGCTCTATATCGAGCAGGACGACTTCATGGAGAACCCGCCGAAGAAATTCTTCCGCCTCTCGCCGGGCAACGAGGTGCGGCTGCGCTACGCCTATTTCGTCAAATGCACCGGCGTGATCAAGAACGACAAGGGCGAGGTGGTGGAGCTGCGCTGCAGCTACGATCCCGCGACCAGGGGCGGCAACGCGCCCGACGGCCGCAAGGTCAAGGCGACCATGCACTGGCTGCCGGCGGCGACGTCCGTGCCCGCCGAGGTCCGCATCTACAACCAGCTGTTCTCAAATCCGAGCCCGGACGCCTCGAACTTCGCGGCCGATCTCAATCCGAACTCGCTCGAGATCCTGTCCGATGCACGAGTCGAGGCAGCGGTGGCCGAGAGCAATTCGACCGAGCCGATGCAGTTCGAGCGCCAGGGCTATTTCGTGCGCGACAAGGACTCGACGCCGGGCAGGCCGGTGTTCTCGCGCACCATCGGCCTGCGCGACACCTTCGCAAAGGAAGTCGCGAAGGGTTGATGCACGCATGAGCACGGAGGCCGACGACATCGTTTCCGCCATCATCGCGAAATGGTGCGCCGGCTTCGCGACGCTCGACGCGGCCGCGCTCTCGTCGCTTTATTCGAAGAATGCGTTCTTCTTCGGCTCCAACCCGACGCTCTACCGCGGCCGGGACGGCGTTACCGACTATTTCAACGGCCTGCCGCGCTGGCGCCAGCCGAGCGCCGTGTTCACCGACGTGAACGCAGCGCAGGCCGGCCCGGACCTGATCAACATGGCCGCGACCATCTCGTTCGATCTCGCCGGCGAGCGGGCCGACCTCGTCGTCAAGATGAGCTGGGTCATCATCCGCGAGGACGGCGACTGGAAGATCGTCAATCACCACGCCTCGTCGCAATCGCCGCTGATCTGATTGGCGCAATCTTCGTAGTTTTGTCATTCCGGGATGGCCCGAAGGGCCAGGCCCGGAATCCATAACCCCAGCTCGTGGTTATGGATTCCAGGCTCGCGCCAGGTGGCGCGCCCCGGAATGACAGAAGAATACGAACCGAAGCTCTCTCCGCGCGTTGAGGTGGCTCCAACAAGGAACCCGCCATGCAAGACATCGCAGAGCATATGGAAGTCATCGGCGCCGACGGCGTCCATGTCGGCACGGTCGACAAGGTCGAAGGCAACCGCATCAAGCTGACCAAGAAGGACAGCGGTGAGGGCAGCCACAAGGGCCATCATCATTTCATCGACAAGGGCCTCGTTGCCGACGTCGAGGGCAACAAGGTGCGGCTGTCCGCCAAGGCGTCGGTGGCCGTGACGATGGAAGAGGAAAAGTAGGGACGCCTTCTCGCGTTCCTGATCTGTACCGCTATTCGCCCGCCTGCACGTTCCGGTAGCCTTGGCGTCCATCGCGTCGCGTAAGGTGCAGGGGAATGGCGGAGCCGGGCCGGCCAGTACGCTCCCAGGGTATTGCCGGGACGTGGCCGGTCGGCCGCGCCGCGCCGGCTGGCGGCTTTGCGCCGGCGGGTCTTGGCATCTGGCCCGCGATCGTCGAAACGCTCCGCGGATGGGCCCGCGCCGAGGCCGGTCCCGGGCGCCTGCTGCCGTGGGTGCCGGTCGCCTTTGGCGGCGGCATCGCACTCTATTTCGCCGCCGATCATGAACCGGTGCTGTGGGTTGTCGCGACGACGGCGGCCGCGCTGCTGCTCGGCGCGATCCTGCTGCGGCGGAGCCGGCTGTTCGCGCCGGCGATCATGATTGCGGCGGTAGCTTCCGGCTTTGCGGGGGCGACCTGGAAGACGGCGCGCATCGCCCATACCGTGCTGGCCAAGCCGCTCTATTCGGTGTCGCTGTCGGGCTTCGTCGAGGCGCGCGACATCCGGGAGCGCACCGATCGCTTCGTGCTGCGCGTCACCGCCATGGAGGCGCAGCGCAGCGACGTCAGGCTCGATCGCGTCCGCCTGTCGGTGCGCAAGGGCACTGCGCCCGAAGTCGGCAGCTTCGTTCAATTGAAAGCGCGGCTGATGCCGCCGCTCTCGCCGGTGCGCCCGGGTAGCTATGACTTCTCGCGCGACATGTTCTTTCAGGGCATCGGCGCCTCCGGCTTCGTCATGGGCGCGATCACGGCGTCGGTGCCGCCGGACGCCGGCGGCCTGCGGCTGCGCTACGCCGCCTTCATGCAAGGCCTGCGCGATGCGATCGACGCCCGCATCCGCGCAACGCTCGAGGGCGACAACCGCGCGATCGCGACCGCGCTGCTCACCGGGCGGCGCGATGCGATCTCCGCGCCCGTCAACGACGCGATGTTCATCTCGGGGCTCGGGCACGTTCTCTCGATCTCCGGCTATCACATGGCGGTGGTCGCGGGCGTGGTCTTCTTCGCGGTGCGCGCGCTGCTGGCGTTGATCCCGGGCCTGGCCGTCGGCTTCGCCATCAAGAAATGGTCGGCGGCCGCAGCGCTGGTGGCGGCCGCGTTCTATCTGTTGCTCTCGGGCGCCGAGGTCGCAACGCAACGATCGTTCTTCATGACGGCGGTGGTGCTGATCGCGGTCATGGTCGATCGCCGCGCCATCACCTTCCGCACGCTGGCGGTGGCGGCGCTGATCGTGCTTGCGGTTGCGCCGGAGGCGCTGGTGCATCCGAGCTTCCAGATGTCGTTTGCGGCAACGCTCGGGCTGGTGGCGCTGGTGCAGATCGGCATGCCGAACCTGCTGGCCTCGCCCGATCATTCGGCGACTGCACGCGTCGCGCTGTGGGGCGGCCGCGAGATCGCGATGCTGTTCCTGGCCTCGCTGATCGCGGGGCTTGCGACCACGCCCTATGCCGCCTTCCATTTCCATCGCGTCACGCCCTATGGCGTGCTCGCCAATCTCGGTGCGATGCCGGTGGTCTCGGCGCTGGTGATGCCGGCGGGGCTGTTGGGATTGCTGGCCGCGCCCTTCGGGCTCGATGGCGTGTTCTGGTGGCTGATGGGACTGGGCATCGACTGGATGGTCGCGGTCTCGCGCTGGGTGGCGGCACTGCCGGGCGCGGTCGGCCGCATCCCGGCGTTCGGCATCGCGCCGGTGATCGCCGCGAGCCTCGGCATCATCGTGATGGGATTGTTGCGCACACCCTTGCGGTGGTGCGGTGCCGTGGTGCTGCTGGCTTCCATCGCCTGGGGCCTGTCGGTACGGCAGCCTGATGTCCTGATTGCCGGCGACGGCGCGAGCGTCGCGGTGCGGGGCGGGGACGGGCGTCTGCACCTGATCAGGGCGGGCAAGGACAGTTTCCTGCTGAAGGAGTGGCTGGCGGCCGACGCCGATCCGCGCGAGGCCGGCAGCAGTGCGCTGGCCGAGGGCGTGTCGTGCGACGAGGCCGGTTGCGTGACGCCGCTCGCCGATGGACGCCTGGTCGCGCTGGCCTTGCGCATCGACGCGCTGGCGGACGATTGCAGCCGCGCCGCGCTGGTGGTGACGTCTCGGCCCGCGCCGCCCGATTGCGCGGCGATGGTGGTGGACCGCCAGCGGCTCGCTCGCCAGGGCGCGCTGGCGCTGACACGGCATGGCGACGGATTTGCGGTTCAGGCGGTGAAGGCGAGGGGTGCAAGCCGCCCCTGGTCGCCGGCGGCAGCCGGCGAGGGAGATTCTGACATGACCCTCATGCCACGGTCGGCAGCTCCACGCGTTCGCGACGCAACGCCGTCGGAGGCCGATCTTCAGGCCGAGGACTGAGCTTCTATCAGCCGATCGGCAGGCGCCTGACCGGCGACCGACTGTCGGCGATGATCTGCGGCTTCTGCTCGCGCTCGCCGACCGGCTGCGTCACCGGCAGCTGCAGCACGGTTGCGCGCTGGCCTTCGACCAGTTGAGTCACCAGCACGTACTTGCCGTCCGGAAATTCGATCGCGTCGTGATGGCGATCGGGAACGTGCGGATCGATCTTGCCGAACTTGCCGACGCGGGAGTTGACGGTGCGCGTCCAGATCCAGCGGTTGTCGTAACGGACGTTGTCGGCGAAGGCGAGCTCCGTCCCCGGCAACAGGCACACCGCAACGGAGAGATCGGCTTCGGAGGCGAAGCCGCGTGTCGAGGTGCCGCGGAAGGTTGTCGTGACGATCGTCTCGCCGACTTCAGCGGGGCGCGTCGCGATAGCATGCAGGCTGTAGTCACACATCGGGTGCTCCTCATGCGAAGATGGCGACCCGCACCTCTCCTTGGAGGCGCAGGCCTCGAAGTAGAAGCATGCAACGCTCTGCTCGGTTATAGGCGAATCTGCGGCTGCGATTCGCGACGGGCGATCACATTAACTTTCCCGAAGTCGATAGGAACAAAGCCGGGTCCCGTGCATTTGGCCGGCGCGCGTCTACGACTGCCAAGGTGTCGCCAGCTCGATTGCGATACCTGCACGCTTGTATTGCGGGCGTTGCGGACTTGCCCGTTCACTGCCGTGTTGTTGCGGAGAATGTGATGCGATTGCGGGGCAACGGCGTGCGTGCCGATGCCGCGATCAGCGTCGCGACGGCTGCACCAACCGATCTGGCGCTCGGCTGTCCTCTCGAACCCGAACGGCCGTGAAGCGATGTTGCTTCGTGGAGCGGACATTCATCCGCTCCAATCTTTGATCGGCGATGCCGACCGAAGGGCGCACGCAGACGCCAGAATATATTCCGGACCGAGTCCTTCCGGAATCAGTACTTCCGATAGAGCCCGATCAGCTTGCCCTGAATCTTCACCCGGTTCGGCGGCAGGATGCGCACCTCATAAGCGGCATTGGCGGGCTCGAGTGCGATCGAGGCGCCGCGGCGGCGGAAGCGCTTGAGCGTGGCCTCCTCGTCGTCGATCAGCGCCACCACGATGTCGCCGGTATCGGCGCTCTCGTTGCGCTGGATCAGCGCCATGTCGCCGTCGAGGATACCGGCTTCGACCATGGAATCGCCGCGCACCTCGAGTGCGTAGTGCTCGCCCGCGCCGAGCATGTCGGGCGGCACGCTGATGGTGTGGCTGCGAGTCTGCAACGCCTCGATCGGCGTGCCGGCCGCGATACGGCCCATCACGGGGACTGCAACGGGCCGCTCGCCCTCGTCCATGGACGGGCTGGAGCTCGCGCGGACCTTGCCGAGATTGCCCTCGATGACGCTCGGCGTGAAGCCGCGCCGGGCGCCGGCGGCAGCCTGGAGCTCCGGCAGCTTGATCACTTCGATGGCGCGTGCGCGGTTGGGCAGGCGGCGGATGAAGCCACGCTCCTCGAGCGCGGTGATGAGGCGGTGGATGCCCGACTTCGAGCGCAGGTCGAGCGCATCCTTCATCTCGTCGAAGGAGGGCGGCACGCCGCTTTCCTTCAAACGTTCGCTGATGAACCTCAGAAGCTCGTATTGTTTGCGCGTTAACATCTCGACCAAAGTCCCCCGGTTGATGTCGTTCGATTCCGAGACGATGAGTTCAGCGATAAGCCGCTACATGCTCGAAACAAATCATGAACGGACACTATATGTTCGATACATGTTCCGCAACTGCTTAATTTACCGTGAACGGCGGCAAACTCGCGGAATGCGTGTGGCCGTGGACTCAGACGGGGAGCCGCAGCACCTCGCAGGGGCCGCCGGCCTCGGCCTTCGGCGCGAACGGTGCGCGCACGAGAAGTACCTGTGCCGCAGCAAGATTTGCAAGCAGAGAGGAATCCTGATGGCTGACGGGAATGGCGACTTGCGCACCGTCGTCGCGCAGCTCCAGGCGCGCGCGCAGATAATCCTCGCGCTGGTCATTGGCACCGAGGTCGCGACCCAGCACGGCGTGCTCGCGGCGATGATGGATCACTGAACGGCCCGACAAGGCGCGAATCAACGGCACCATGAACAGGAACGCGCACACATAGGACGACACGGGATTGCCGGGCAGGCCGATCACGCGCATCGCGCCGAGCCGTCCGTGCATCATCGGCTTGCCTGGCCGAATCGCGATCTTCCAGAACGCCATCGAGATGCCTTCGCCCAGCAGCGCCTGCTGGACCAGGTCATGGTCGCCGACCGACGCGCCGCCGGTCGTGACCAGGATGTCAGCGCCGCTCTCGCGGGCGCGGCGGATCCCGGCGGAGGTGGCCTCCAGCGTGTCGGCGGCGACCCCGAGGTCGATGGTCTCGGCGCCCTCGCTGCGGGCGAGCGCGTGCAGGGCGTAGCCGTTGGAATAGACGATCTGGCCGTGCCCGGGGGCGGTGCCCGGCCTCACCAGTTCGTCGCCGGTGGCGAGAATCGCAACCTTGGGACGGCGGCAGACGGCGAGGTGAGGGTGATTCATCGCCGCGGCGAGCGCGAGATCGCGCTCCGTCAGGCGGGTTCCCTTGCGCAGGAGCACGTCACCCTCGCGGAAATCGACGCCGGCCGGGCGGATGTGCCGTCCGGTGATCGCGGCTTCCTTGATGGTGACGCTGTTGCCTTCTGTGACGGTGTCCTCCTGGATCACGACGGCGTCCGCACCATCAGGGACGACGCCGCCGGTGAAGATCCGCACCGCTTCCCCGGCGCCGACCGTTCGGGCGAAGGGACGGCCGGCTGCGACCTCGCCGATCACCGTCAGCCGGGAATCGATCGTTGCCGCATCGGCCGCGCGCACCGCGTAGCCGTCCATCGCCGACATCGCTTGCGGCGGCTGCGTACGCCGTGCCGCGAGGTCATGCGCGAGCACGCGGTGATAGGCTTCGTCGAGCGAAACCATCTGTTCAGGCAGCGGCTCTGCACCTGCCAGCACCGCAGCAAGGGCGTCGGAAACCGGCATCAGGGCCACGGGCGAAACTCCTGCTCGGCACATCGGTCAATGGGCGGCGAGAGTTCTAGCTGACTGCAGGCGCAAGGCAAAGCAGCACGCAGACTGATCTATCCTGCGTGATCTCCGTGGCGGAGGAGCAAGCGCAGGTCCGCCAAGCGCATGATCCGGAATGCGAGACAGACCGGGATGAAAGATGGCCATGGCAAGCACGAGCGCCACGCCGGAATCGGTCAACTCCCGGTCGGCCCGTCCGGGCTGACGTTCCATGCGACGTCGGGCGGTTTGGGGCCTTGGTCCTTGTCGGGGAGCGGATCGGCCTGCGATTTCAGGTCCGCAGCCTTGCTGATCAGCTTGGCGGAAAGCTCGGAATCCGAGGTGTTTCTTGCGAATTCAAGCAGGAGAGAGGCTTGCTTGGTGAGGTAGGTTTTGCCCAGCACGTCGATCAGTCCGATGTAGAAGTCCCAACGGACTGATGAGTCCGAAGGAGGGTATTCCGTTCCGGGAACTCCGTATAAAAATGCACAAAGTGATCAGGTTCCAAACTTCCTGCAAATTTAGCTCCGGACGCGGGCCGGCTACCGACCGCCGGGGAGGCAGCGCAACCTTTTAGATGCCCAATGCCTTCAAGGCGTTGCCGACGTCGCGGGGCGAGGTCACATGCACGGCCGTCAAGCCACGCGCTCGTGCTCCCTCGATATTCTCTTCGAGATCATCGAAGAACACGATGCGCTCGGCTGGCACGCCGATCGCCGCAACGACGTGGTCGAAGGCGTCTGCATCCGGTTTGCGCAGGCCGATGCTGGACGACAGGTACAGCTCGCGGAAATGGCCGAGCAGATCGGCATATTCCTTCGAGAAATAGTCGACATGCGGCCGATTGGTGTTGGAGAAGGCGTAGAGCGGCATCTGCTTTGCCGCACGCGGTAACAGCCCGGCGATATCTGGCATTTCGCCGGCGAAGATCGCATTCCAGCCCTCCAGGAACTGGGCGTCCGAAATGCCGATTCCCAGCGAAGCGCGCAACGAGGCGAAATAATCCGAGTCGCTGATCTTGCCGACCTCGTGCAGCCGGTAGGCCTCGTCGCGCACATAGCGCGCGAGGAGGCTTTCGGGCTGGCAGCCGGCATGTCCCGCCCAACAGGCGATCGCCTTGGAGAAGTCGATGTCGAGCACCACGCGCCCGAGATCGAACAGAAGCGCATCCGCGCTGCCGGGAGAGAGCGATGTCATTGCGTCCTTTTCACTTCAGTGTCGGCAGGAATCCGTAAGGTTAGTACCGATAAGGCTCGTGGTCGAACAGCGGGAACGCGCTGAACACGCTCGGCGCGTTGGTTGCGGCCGCCGGATGCAGGCAGGATTTGTCGATCTCGGCAAATGACGTGGCGCCCAACAGGCCGAGGCAGCGCAGCACCTCGTCTTCCAACAGCTCCAGCATCCGCGCGATGCCGGCTTCGCCGGCGGCGGCCAGCGCCCAGCATTGCAGCCGGCCGATGCCGACGAGATCTGCGCCTGCCGCGATCGCCTTGACGATGTCGGTGCCGCGACAGATGCCGCCGTCGACCATGATCTTGGCGCGGCCGTTCACGGCCTCGACGATCTCGGGCAGCACATGCATCGCACCGCGGCCATGGTCGAGCTGGCGCCCGCCATGATTGGAGACGTAGATCCATTCGACGCCGTGATCGACCGCGATCAGGGCGTCCTCGGCGGTGGCGATGCCCTTCAGGATCAGCGGGATCTTGAACCTGTCCTTGATCATCTTCACGGTCCGCCACTCCAGGCCCTTCTGGAAATCGCCGCCGGTGGCGCGCAGGCGGCTCTCGCGAACGTAGCGCTTGGCGATGTCACGTTCGCGACGGCTGTAATGGGCGGTGTCGACGGTCAGGCAGAAGGCGGCATAGCCGTTCTTCTCGCTTCGGCTGACGACATCCGCGACGAAGGCGTCGTCGCCGCGGACATAGAGCTGATAGAGCCGGAGCGCATCGGGCGCGGCCTCGGCAGTGTTCTCCAGGCCCGGTTCGGACACCGAGCTCAGCATGTGCGCCGCACCGAAGCTGCCGGTACCGCGCGCGACGCTCGCCGCACCATCCGGATCGAAGATTTCGAGTGCGCCGACGGGCGCGAGCACCACCGGAAGGCGCATCTTGCGGCCGAAATGCTGAACCGAGCCGTCCACCTTGCGGACGTCGCGCAAAACGCGCGGGCGAAAGGCGATCTCGTCCAGGGCCATGCGGTTGCGGCGCATCGTGGTCTCGGTCTCGGCGGCGCCGACGATGTAGTCCCAGGCGTTCTGGTTGAGGTTGGCCCGCGCTTTCCGGATAAATTCGTGCAGGTTCTGGAACGGCTCGTTGCTGGCGCCGAGCTCGACGTTCCGTTCCGCCCGGATGCCGGTTGCTTCGGTCATTGTTGTCCTCCCGAGAATTTGAACTCTTACGTCATCGCCTAACCCGTCCAGCCCCGCAAAACTATCCTAAAATTGCATGGCTGCGAGGCGCGGGCCGGTCCATGATTCCGCTTGCGGACAGGGCCAGTCCCGCAACGTTGCCAAAAGTTTAGGTCCGGGCGAAACGATTTCTGCGGCGTACCCGTCGGCGTGGCATCCCGGCCTTGAAGAAACCAGAATGGTATTGTGAGAAACGAGCTGGATCGCCAATTGCATGGCGCCTCCCAGGTCTCGACAGACAAGCTTAAAGCGAACCGCCAAAGCAAAAAGGCCAGCCCATCCATGCGGAAATCCCTGCTGTTCCCTCTGGGCACGCTCACCGGAGCGTGTCTCACCCTTCTGGTAGCCAGTCCGCAAGGCGGCGTATGGGCGGCGCGGGCGACAGCGAACGCGAATGATGCCTATTCCCAGCTCAACCTGTTCGGCGAAGTGTTCGAGCGCGTGAAGGCGAGCTATGTCGAGAAGCCCGACAATGCCAAGCTGGTCGAGGGCGCGATCACGGGCATGGTGACCTCACTCGATCCGCATTCGCGCTACATGAACGCGAAGGCCTGGACCGAGATGCAGGAGACCACCTCCGGCGAGTTCGGGGGCCTCGGCATCGAGGTCACGATGGAAGACGGCCTCGTCAAGGTGGTCTCGCCGATCGACGATACGCCCGCCTCGAAGGCGGGCCTGATGTCCGGTGACCTCATCAGCAAGATCGACGGCGAGGCCGTACAGGGCATGACGCTCGAGCAGGCCGTCAACAAGATGAAGGGCCCGGTCGACACCAAGACCAAGCTCACCATCCTGCGCAAGGGCGCGGACGCGCCGCTCGACGTCGCGATCACGCGCGAGATCATCCATGTGCGCCCGGTGCGCTTCCACGTCGAGAGCGGCGACATCGGCTATATCCGCATCACCTCGTTCAACGAGCAGACCACCGACGGCCTGAAGAAGGCGATCGCGTCGATCTCCAAACAGGTCCAGCCGGAGAAGCTCACCGGCTACGTCGTCGACCTGCGCAACAATCCGGGCGGACTGCTCGACCAGGCCGTGTCGGTGTCGAGCGCGTTCCTGCAACGCGGCGAGGTCGTTTCGACCCGTGGCCGCAATCCGGAGGAGACGCAGCGCTTCACCGCCCATGGCGGCGACCTCACCAAGGGCAAGCCGCTGGTGGTGCTGGTCAATGGCGGCTCGGCCTCGGCCTCGGAGATCGTGGCCGGCGCTCTGCACGACCACAAGCGTGCCACGATCATCGGCACGCGCTCGTTCGGAAAGGGCTCGGTGCAGACGATCATTCCGCTCGGCTCCGGCAATGGCGCACTGGCGCTGACCACGGCGCGCTATTACACGCCGTCGGGCCGCTCGATCCAGGCCCAGGGCATCGCCCCCGACATCGAGATCCTGCAGGACGTGCCGCCCGAGCTGAAGGGCCGCATGGACACCATGGCGGAGTCCCAGATGCGCGGACATCTTTCGGCCGGCGAGGGTGGCGAGCAGACCGGATCGCAGTCTTACGTCCCGCCGGAAGAGAAGGACGACAAGGCTCTGCATGCGGCCTACGACTTCCTGCACGGCGTCACCGCGAACGCGGTTGCGGCGAAGCCCGCCCCGAAGGGTACGGTGCCGAACTAGTCCTTGTGAAGAGACAAACGGAATCGCCCGGGAGTGCATCATCACTTCCGGGCGTATTCGTTTGGGGCGGTCTCGTTGATCGGTAGCGCTAACCCGCCTCGCGGCGGCGGCTGCCGCTGCCTTCGCGCTGGGCCAGCCGGCTGCGATGCAGCGCGAACAGCTCCAGCACCTTGTCGGCGGGCTTGGCGGCGCTGAACAGATAGCCCTGCATCTCGGAGCAGCCGAGCGCACGCAGCAGGCGCTGCTGCTCCTCGGTCTCGACGCCTTCGGCCGTGGTGGTCATGCGGCGCGCGGCCGCCAGATTGACGACGGCCTGGACGATGCTGGCGGAGCCGTCGGGACCGGCGATGTCGTCGACGAAACAGCGGTCGATCTTGATCTTGTCGAACGGGAAGCGGTGCAGGTAGCTCAGCGACGAGTAGCCGGTGCCGAAATCGTCGAGCGCGATGCGGACGCCGATGGCGCGGAGCTGGTGCAGGATCGTGAGCGCGGCATCGTCGTCGCGGATCAGCACCGCCTCGGTGATCTCGAGCTCGAGCCGGCTCGCCGGCAGGTTCGAAGCAGCGAGCGCCGCCATGATCTTCAGTGCCAGGGTTCCGCTCTTGAATTGCACCGGCGAGACGTTGACCGCGAGGCGGATGTCGTCGGGCCAGTTCACAGCGTCCCGGCAGGCGGTCGCCAGCACCCATTCGCCGACCTCGTTGATCAGGCCGGTATCTTCGGCGATCGGGATGAACTCCGCCGGCGAGACCATGCCGCGCTCGGGATGGCGCCAGCGCACCAGGGCCTCGCAGCCGGTGATACGATCGTCCTTCAGGCTGAGGCATGGCTGGTAGTAGACCTCGAGGCCGCCATGAGTGATGGCGTGGCGCAGGTCGCTCTCGAGCTGCCGGCGCTCGCGCACCTTGGCATCCATCTCCGGCTCGAAGAAGCGATAGGTGCGGCGTCCGGCGGACTTGGCGGCGTACATCGCCATGTCCGCGTTCTTGAGGATCTGGTCGAGCACCGTGCCGTGTTCCGGCGCGAGCGCGATGCCGATGCTGGCGTCGGTGGTGAGATGATGGCCCATGCAGTCGAACGGCGCGCGGATGGTCGCGAACACCCGCGCGACCAGCTCGTCGACCTGGTCTCGCGACGTCACCGCGCTCTGAATGATGGCGAATTCGTCGCCGCCGAGCCGCGCCACGAAATCCGCCGGGCCCGCACAGCGGCGCAGGCTTGCGGCAACCGATTTCAACAATTCGTCGCCGACGAGATGGCCGAGCGCGTCGTTGACGCCCTTGAACTCGTCGATGTCGATGTAATGCACCGCGATCTCTTCGCCGTTGCCGACCGTGGCCAGCTCGTTGCGCAGATGCTCGTGGAACATGGCACGGTTGGGCAGATCGGTCAGCGCGTCGTAATGGGCGAGGTGCGTGATGCGTTCCTCGATGCGGCGGCGCTCGGTGATGTCCTCATGGGTCGCCACCCAGCCGCCGTCCGCCAGCGGCTCGTTGAGGATGTGAATCGAGCGGCCATCGGAGGTATCGACCACCATGGAATTGCGCGTATGGATACCCTTCAGCACGCGCGCGACGTAAGCGCCGACGTCGCCTGCGAACGAGCCGGTTGCGTTGCGATGGGCGATGATGTCGTGAAAACTGCAGCCGGGCTTCACGATCTCGGCCGACAATCCGTACATTTCGATGTAGCGCTGGTTGCAGACAACCAGCCGCCGCTCGGCGTCGAACAGCAAGAGACCCTGCGTCATGTTGTTGACGGCGCGGTCGAGCCGCTGCTTCTCGAGCGTCAGCCGCTCGCGTGAGGCGCGGTGCTGCTCCAGCAGCTTGCGCACCACCGCGATCAGCACGCCTGCGATGGCGAGCGCGGAGGCGACGGCGACCGAGACCAGCATGCCGATCTGCTCGCGCCAGTCGGCCAGGGCGGCCGCTCGCGTCGTGGTGGCCATCATCAGGATCGGGAAATGGGGCAGGGCGCGCGAGGAGATCAGTCGATCGTCGCCGTCGATCGGGCTCGTGAAACGGCCGGCGAAATGATCGAGCCCGAAAACCCGCTGGTGTTCGAACTGACCGGTCTTGAAGTTTCGTCCCATCAATTCGCTGGAATGGGGATAGCGGGCGAGCAGCGTGCCGTCCCGATGCAGCATCGAGATCGTCGCGCCTTCGCCGAGCGCGACGGTAGCGAAGAACTTTTCGAAGTTGGCGGGCTCGATGCCGCGTCCGACGACACCGAGGAACTCGCCGTTGGGCCCGACGATCCTCCGGGCCACCAAGACGGTCCAGGCACCGGAGATGCGGCTGTGCAATGGCTCGATCAAGACGTCGGGCGCATCGGGATCATACCTAAAGGTGCGAAAATAGGCGCGGTCGGCCACGTTGACCTTGGGAGCCGGCCACGTCGTCGATGAGTTGATCAGGTTGCCTTCGGCATCGATGATGTTGACGCCGCCGATATGGGGCAGCGCCTCGATCTTCGAACGCAGCATGCGGTGGACGTCCTGACCAGAGAGGCGCGCGCGTAAGTCTGCGACGCTCGAGATGCCGATCGAACGCGCGTGATCGACGAAGTCCTTCTGGATGACCGCGAAATCCTGCAATTGCTGGTCGAAGTGATGGGCAAGCATCAGCACGGTGTTTTCCAGCTCGCGGCTGGAGTTGCGCAGCGCCCGCTCGCGGAAATTCTGCGCCATCAGGACCGAGCCTATGGCGATGGCCGCGATCAGCAGCGTGCCGCCCGCCACCAGCCAGCGGATCGGGCCGCTGCGCACGAAGGCCTGGTCAAAAAAGCGACTGCCGAATCTCGTCTTCATGCTGATCATTGCCGCGCACACGTCAGGATCAACTTCTGGCCCTGAGAACACCCGTTGGTTTACGGGGACGATGTGGAAGCAAAGTTAGGAAGCGGGGTTAACGGAACATGAATTGCCGCGCGCAAAAGCGAGCGATGCGCGTCGCAGGAGCGCCGGGTCGCCGAAGCGAGCGCGCTTCAGGCGCGGTAATGTCCGGACTTGCCGCCGAGCTTCTCGACCAGATGGATGCCTTCGATGCGCACCCCGCGCTCGACCGCCTTGATCATGTCGTAGATGGTGAGGCAGGCGACCGACACCGCGGTGAGTGCCTCCATCTCCACGCCGGTCGGTCCCGTCACCTTCACGCTGGCGCGGACGAGGCAGCCCGGCAGCTTTGCGTCGGGCTCGATGTCGACAATGACCTTCGACAGCGCGAGCGGATGGCAGAGCGGGATCAGCTCCGAGGTGCGCTTGGCGGCCATGATGCCCGCGATGCGCGCGGTGCCGAGCACGTCGCCCTTCTTGGCGTTGCCTGACACGATCAGGTCGAGCGTCGTTTTGGTCATGACGACGCGGCCTTCCGCGACCGCGAGCCGCTCGGTGGCCGGCTTGTCCGACACGTCGACCATGCGCGCCTCGCCGGAGGCACCGATATGGGTGAGGGCGGGGCCGGCCTTTCTCTTCAAGGTCCTGGTCTTCAAGGGCCCGGTCTTCGACGGCCTGGTCGCGGAAGCCTTGCGCGCCATGTCAGCGCGTACCGGCCGCGCGCACGCCCGACTGCCGCGCCAGCAGCGTGCGCGTCGCCGCGGTGACGTCGGCCTGCCGCATCAGGCTCTCGCCGACCAGGAAGGTCGAGATGCCGACGCGCTCGAGCCGGGCGAGATCGGCGGGCGTGAAGATGCCGCTCTCGCCGACCATCAGCCGGTCCGCCGGGATCAGCGGCGCCAAGGCCTCGCTGGTCGCGAGCGTGGTCTCGAAGGTGCGAAGATTGCGGTTGTTGACCCCGATCATCGGCGAACGAAGTTTCAGCGCCCGGTCAAGCTCGGCGCGGTCGTGGATCTCGATCAGCACGTCCATGCCGTAGGCAGTCGCAGCGTCCTCGAGATCCCGGGCGGTGGCATCGTCGAGCGCCGCCATGATGATCAGGATGCAATCGGCGCCGTGCGCGCGGGCTTCGGCGACCTGATAGGTGTCGAACATGAAATCCTTGCGCAGCACCGGCAATGACGTTGCGGCGCGCGCCGCCACCATGAAGTCGAGATGGCCCTGGAACGAGGGCGTGTCGGTCAGCACCGACAGGCAGGCGGCGCCGCCCGCCTCATAGGCTTTCGCAAGCGCGGGCGGATCGAAATCGGCGCGGATCAGGCCCTTCGACGGCGAGGCCTTCTTCACCTCGGCGATCAGCGCGTAGTCGCCGTTGGCGTGCCTGGCCTTGATCGCGCGCACGAAGCCGCGCGGCGCGGCCTGCGCCTTCGCCTTTGCCTCAATCGCCGCGAGCGGCTGTGCGCGCTTGGCGGCTGCGATCTCTTCGCGCTTGTAGGTCTCGATCTTGGTCAGGATGTCCGACATGTCAGGCTCAGCCGTTCGAGACCGCGATCAGGTGCTTCAGGCGCATGTTCGCCGCGCCGCTGTCGATTGACTTGGTGCCGATCGCAACGCCCTCCTTGAGGTCGTTGGCGCGCCCGGCCACGACCAGCGCGGCGGCGGCGTTCATCAAGGCCACGTCGCGATAGGCGCTCGGCTTGCCATTGAGCACGCTTTGCAGCGCGATCGCATTGGCGTCGGCGTCGCCACCCTTCAGCGCGCCGGGCTCGCAGCGCGGCAGGCCGGCGTCGTCCGGCGTCACCTCGAAATTCCGGATCTCGCCGTTGTGGAGCGCGGAGACGAAGGTCGGGCCGGTGAGGGTGATCTCGTCGAGACCATCGGAGCCGTGCACCACCCAGGCGGATTCGGAGCCGAGGTTCTTCAGCACCTGCGCCAGCGGCTGCACCCATTGCCTGGAGAAGACGCCGACCATCTGCCGCTTCACGCCGGCCGGATTGGACAGGGGGCCGAGCAGATTGAAGATCGTGCGCGTCGCGAGCTCGACCCGGGTCGGGCCGACGTTCTTCATCGCAGGATGGTGGGCGGGCGCGAACATGAAGCCGATGCCGCATTCGCGCACGCAGCGCCCGACCTGCTCCGGCCGGAGGTCGATCTTGACGCCGAGCGAGGCCAGCACGTCGGCGGCGCCCGAGCGCGACGACAGCGCACGGTTGCCGTGCTTGGCCACCGGCACGCCGGCGCCCGCGACGATGAAGGAGGCGCAGGTCGAGACGTTGACCGAGCCGGAGCCGTCGCCGCCGGTGCCGACGATGTCGACGGCGTCCGGCGGTGCCGTCACGGTCAGCATCTTGGAGCGCATCGCCGCGACCGCGCCGGTGATCTCGTCCACGGTTTCGCCGCGCACCCTGAGCGCCATCAACAGGCCGCCCATCTGCGAGGGCGTGGCCTCGCCGCTCATCATGGCGTCGAAGGCGGCCGCGGCTTCGTCACGCGACAGGCTGGCGCCGGTCGCCACTTTTCCAATGATCGATTTCAGGTCGTCCATCGCGTGCTTTCAACTCACTGGTTCGCGCCGGTCACCTGCGCGAAGGCGGCCTGATTAATGGTGGTGCCGATGTCGGTTTCAAGCTTGTTGACGTAGGAGGCGACCTGCTCCTCGGTCTGGGCGCGGTCAAGGCTCTCCTTCAGCTTCTTGACCGCGTCGGACGCAACGTCGGCCGCGGGACCGACGATGTCGGTGACGCGGAAGACGATGACCTCGGTGCCGCCGGTCACCGGCGTCTGTCCGACGCCATCCTTGGCGGTGCGGAAAGCGGCCGCCACGACCGCTGCGGGCACGCCGGCTGGCGTATCGTCGCGCTTGAAGCCGGTCGCGGTCTCGACCTTGGCGCCGATGGCGGAGGCCTCATCGGCGAGCTTGCCGCCCGCCTCGAGCTTCTTCACCATCTCGGTCGCCTTGGCCTTGAGCTTGGTCGCGATCTGGTCCTGGCGCCAGCGCGCCTCGACCTGGTCGCGGACCTCGTCGAGATTGCGGTCGCGCGAGGGCGTGATGGCGAGCACGTCGTACCAGACATAGCCGCCCTTGAACGAGATCGAATCGTTGTCGACGCCGACATCGGTGTTGAAGGCCTGCGACACCACGTCGAGGCCCTGCGGAATGCTGCCGACCAGCTGGCCGTTCGGGGCGCGGCCGGAGCGGTCGACGGCCTCGATGGTCACGGCGGTGAGCCCGAGCTTCTGCGCCGCCTCGATCACGCTGGCGCCGCCGCCGCGCTCGTCTTCCATCTTGTCGCGGAGATCGTTGACCTTGACGCGCGCGCGCTCGGTCGCGATCTCGCGCTTGATGTCGCCGGCCGCGCTGGCGTAGTCCGCCTCCTTGCCCGGCTCGATCTTGTCGACCTTGACGATGGACGTGCCGAGCGCGCCCTGGATCGGCTGGCTGATCTCGCCGGCGGGAAGCGCGAAGGCGGCTTCGCCGACTGCGGCGTCCAGCGAAGATTTGGTGACGAGGCCAAGATCGACATCGGAGGCGCTCAGTCCGCGTTCCTTGCCGAGGTCCTCGAACGACATGCCGCCGACAAGACGCTCCCGGGCGGCCTGCGCTTCCGCGGCGTTGGGGAAGACGATCTGCTGGATCTGGCGCTTCTCCGGCGTGCCGAGCCGGTCCTTGCGCTGCTCGAACACCTTCCTGGCGTCCTCGTCCGACACCTCGCTCCACTTGCCGATCTCTTCCGGCGAGACCACCACGAAGGCGATCTTGCGATATTCGGGCGCGCGGAACTGGACCTTGTGATCCTCGAAATAGGCCGCGAGCGCCTCGGGCGAGGGCGCGTCGATCTGGCCCGCCTGGGCGGCATGGAGCCTGACGAATTCAATGGCGCGCTGCTCGTTCTGGTAGCGCGTCAGCACGTCGATCATGGCCTTCGGCGGCTCGAGGCCGGCCCCGATCGTGCCGGTGATCTGCCGGCGCAGCGACACCTTGCGCTGCTCGGCCACGTAGCGCTGCTCGGTATAGCCGAAATTGCGGATCATGGCCTGGAAGCGGTTCGCATCGAAATTGCCGCCGACACCCTTGAAGTTGGGGTCGTTCATGATGAGCTGGCGGATCTGGTCATCGGACTGACCGAGCCCGAGCCGGCGCGCCTCCTCGTCGAGGGCAGCTTCCGCGATGGTCTGCTGCAGCACCTGGCGGTCGAGGCCGAAGGCGCGCGCCTGGTCGGGCGTCAGCGGACGGCCGACCTGACGACCGATCTGCTGCAGGCGATCGGTGTAGATCTGGCGGAACTCGTTCAGCGAAATCTCGGTGCGGCCGATCTTGGCCACCGTGGACTGGCCGAAGCCGCGGAAGATGTCGGCGATGCCCCAAATGCCGAAACTGATGATCAACACGCCCATCACCACGGCCATAATGGTCTTGCCGAGCCAGTTTGATGAGGCCTTGCGCATTCCTCGAAGCATTTGGTCCAACTTGTCTGAGCAGGAGGGGAACGGGAGCGCGTCTTAATGCAGATTCCGCAAAAGCGCGTCACCAAATTGATCCATCATCATAAAGTGGCGGCTTTCGCCCCGCAACCTCGGGTCCGGGGACCGCTTACGGCTGCGGTGAAAAGCCTCTGGTCTCTGGAACTGCGGCAGGTCCTCTGCTAGCGCATGCACAAACCTCATTTTGCTGGGAATCGACATGACCGACGCCATCCGCCCCCTGATCGCCGGCAATTGGAAGATGAACGGCCTGAAGGCCCAGGCTGCCGAGTTCGAGGCCATGCTCGACGGCGCGGCCGAGGTGACCGGCAAGGCCGATCTGCTGGTCTGCCCGCCCGCGACCCTGATTACGGCCTTCGCCGAGAAGGCGCGCGGCAAGACGGTCGCGGTCGGGGCCCAGGATTGCCATCCCAAGGCCTCCGGCGCGCATACCGGCGATATTGCCGCCGAAATGCTGGTGGATGCGGGGGCGAGCGCAATCATCGTCGGCCATTCCGAGCGCCGCGCCGATCATGGCGAGGGCGATGCCCTGATCCGCCAGAAGGCTGAAGCTGCCTGGCGCGCCGGGGCGACGGCGATCGTCTGCGTCGGCGAAACCCAGGGCCAGCGCGACGCCGGTCAGACCCTGGAGATTCTGCGCGGGCAGCTCGCCGGTTCGCTGCCGGACGGCTCGACCGCCGCGAATCTCGTCGTGGCCTATGAGCCGGTCTGGGCAATCGGCACCGGCCTGACCCCGACGGCCAAGGATGTCGAGCAGATTCATGAGTTTATCCGGGAACTCCTGACCGTCAGGTTCAAGGCCGAAGGTAGCCGGATGCGCATCCTCTACGGTGGCTCGGTCAAGCCCTCGAATGCGGCCGAGCTGATGGCCGTGAAGAACGTCAACGGAGCGCTGGTCGGCGGCGCCAGCCTGAAAGCGGCCGATTTCCTTGCGATCGCCAAGGGCTGCCCCTAGCTAAGTCCAAAGCGCTGATCCGGACCCGATCGGGGGTGGCAATGCCACTTCCGATCGTGTAACACCGCGCAACTTCAGGAAAACCCGCGAAGCGCGATCGGCCGACGTCAGGCGCCGCCCGCTTGTGACGGAAGGGCACTATGCAGACCGTTGTCATCGTCATCCATCTCATGATCGTCGCCGTGATGATCGGCGCCGTCCTGCTCCAGAAGTCGGAAGGCGGCGGCCTTGGCATGGGCGGCGGCGCGGGCTTCATGTCGAGCCGCGGCACCGCGAACCTGTTGACGCGAACCACCGCGATCCTCGCCGCCGGCTTCTTCCTCACCAGCATGTTCCTGTCCTGGCACGCGGGCTACAGCCGCGCGCCGTCGTCGATCATCGGCACGCCGGCGTCGCAGGGCCAGCCGGCCGGCGGATCGCCGATCGCGCCGCCGACCTCGGGCGGCATCCTGGATTCGCTGAAGAAGGCGGACGAGCAGCAGCAGGCGCCGGCTCCGACCGGCCCACAGGTGCCGCGCTCGCAATAAAGCAGGGGGGCCATGCAGGGCGGCAGCTACCGTCCTGCCTCAACAATCCCCATCAAGGCACTGTCACCACTCTTCGTTTTGGCTCACCCACAGGCCCGCAGAATCTTTGGGGCGGAATACGAATCGCTTTGGCGAATCGAATTCGAGGGATTAGAGGTTAAGTCCCATGGCGCGGTACATATTCATCACCGGCGGCGTGGTTTCTTCGCTCGGCAAGGGTCTGGCTTCAGCGGCACTCGGTGCGCTGTTGCAAGCCCGGGGCTACAAGGTCCGCCTCCGCAAGCTCGACCCCTATCTCAATCTCGATCCCGGAACGATGTCGCCGTATCAGCACGGCGAAGTGTTCGTGACCGATGACGGCGCGGAGACTGATCTCGATCTCGGTCACTACGAGCGCTTCACCGGGCGCCCTGCGACGAAGCAGGACAACATCACGACAGGGCGCATCTACCAGGACATCATCTCCAAGGAACGTCGTGGCGATTATCTCGGCGCGACCATCCAGGTGGTGCCGCACGTCACCAACGCGATCAAGGAATTCGTCCTTTCCGGCAATGACGAGTACGACTTCGTGCTGGTCGAGATCGGCGGCACCGTCGGCGACATCGAAGGCCTGCCGTTCTTCGAGGCGATTCGCCAGCTGAAGAACGAGCTGCCGCGCGATCACGCCATCTACATTCACCTCACGCTGCTGCCGTACATCCCGAGCGCCGGCGAACTGAAGACCAAGCCGACGCAGCATTCGGTGAAGGAGCTGCGCTCGATCGGCATCCAGCCCGACATTCTGCTCTGCCGCACCGATCGCGAGATTCCCAAGGAAGAGCGGCGCAAGCTCGGCCTGTTCTGTAACGTGCGCGAGAGCGCTGTGATCGAGGCGCGCGACGCCGATAGCATCTACGCAGTGCCTGAAGCCTATCACGCGGCAGGCTTGGACGATGAAGTGCTCGCCGCCTTCGGTATCGAATCGCGCATTCCGCCAGTGCTCAAGAGCTGGCACCAGATCAACGAACGCATCCGTAATCCGGAGGGCGATGTCACCATCGCCATCGTCGGCAAGTATACCGGCATGAAGGATGCGTATAAGTCGCTGATCGAGGCGCTCTCGCATGGCGGCATCGCCAACAAGGTGAAGGTCAATCTCGACTGGATCGAGAGCGAGATCTTCGAGAAGGAAGATCCGGCGCCATTCCTCGAGCACGTCAACGGCATCCTGGTGCCCGGTGGATTCGGCCAGCGTGGTGCGGAAGGCAAGATCAAAGCGGCGCAGTTCGCGCGCGAGCGCGACGTGCCGTATTTCGGCATCTGCTTTGGCATGCAGATGGCTGTCATCGAGGCCGCCCGAAACCTCGTCGGGATCGAGGAGGCCAACTCGACCGAGTTCGGCCCGACCAAGGAGCCCTTGGTCGGCCTGATGACGGAATGGCTGCGTGGCAATGAGCTCGAGAGGCGCTCGCAGGCCGGCGACCTCGGCGGCACCATGCGGCTTGGCGCTTATCCCGCCACGCTCAACCGCGGCAGCCGCGTCTCACAGGTCTATGGCGGCGCGACCGAGATTTCCGAGCGCCACCGCCATCGCTACGAGGTCAACACCGCCTATAAGGATCGCCTGGAGCAGCACGGCCTGAAGTTCTCCGGCCTCTCGCCCGACGGCGTGCTGCCTGAGATCGTCGAATACGAGGATCACCCCTGGTTCATCGGCGTCCAGTTCCACCCCGAGCTGAAGTCGCGGCCGTTCGAGCCGCACCCGCTGTTCGCTTCGTTCATCCAGGCGGCGGCGAAGCAGAGCCGGCTGGTCTGATCCTTCAAGGCGCTACCGTGAAGTCGTGTTCGCGATGCGCCGCCTCGCGACCAAGCGGAGCCGAAACGTCGCGCGCCAGCGATCCCGCGATCAGCGTCATCTGCGGCCGTCGCGTCAATTTGTAGACGGCTGCCGGCGGCACGTTCAGGAAGGCGCGATCCACCAGCGTGGCGCGCAGGCCCAGACGGTCGAGCACCGGCCGCGGAATCGGACAGTTCATGCCGTAGGTGAACTGGTAGAAGGCGCCGCCGGGGCGAACGTAGCCGAATGCGCCGCTGAGGATCGAAACGACCTTCCGCGTCGACATGTTGAGCAGCGGCAAGCCGCTCACGACCGCGCCGACGGGGGCGCCGACATAGAGCGGCTCCGTGGCAAGCCGCGCCGCGTCCATCCACAACACGCGCGCGCCGGGAAAGCGCATCTGCAGGAGCTTCATGAAATCCGACCCGTACTCGATCAGCGTGAGGTCCTGGGGCTTCACGCCGCGCTTCAGCAGCTTGTAGGTGAACGCGCCGGTGCCGGGGCCGAGCTCGAGGATCGGGCCGGTCTTCTCGCTGATCTCGCGCGTGATGAGATCGGCCAGCGCCGCGCCCGATGGGGCGATGGCGCCGACCCGACGCGGCGAAGACATCCAGGACACGAAGAAGGAGAGGAAATCGTTGGGCATGCGCACTCCGGCATCTCGATTGCGCCTCTTGGGGGCAGAGGTGAGGCGGAGGCACTGTTGCCGGAGTGCATTGCGACAGCATTGCGCAACGAGCAGTGAAGGCGGATTGAATCAATTCTGCCGATTTGCCGGCAGCGTCATTCTGAAGCAGGTGCCGCCGTCGGCGCTGTCGGTGACCGCGACCTGGCCGCCATGCAGGTGCACGATCTCGCGCACCATGTTCAGACCGAGGCCGGCGCCACGGTCGAGCGGGGCAAGTCGATAGAACGGCTCGAAGATCTGCTCGCGTTGATCGGCGGGAATGCCGGCACCTTCGTCGGTGACCTCGATGCAGGCGGGCTTGCTCACGCGAATGCCGATCGTGCCGCGGCGAGGGCCGTGCTGGATCGCGTTCTGCACGAGATTGGTCAACGCGCGTTCCAGCGACGCTGCATCGCCGACCGTCTCGACCGGCGTTGCCGGCGCATCGAGCGCCAGCTCGTAGCCGGCGGCAATCGCCAGCGGCGCGAGATCGGCGGCCGCGCGCTGAGCGACCGCGACGAGATCGACGCGCGCAAAGGGAGAGCCGCAGCGGTCGAGCCGCTGGATGTCGAGCAATTGCTCGGCGAGCGTTGCGAGCCGTGCGGCATCCTCTAGTAACCGGGTCTTGTCCGGTCCTGGCGCAAGTGATTCCAGCCGCGTGTTCAGGATCGCGATCGGCGTGCGCAATTCGTGCGCGGCATCCGCGACGAAACGCTTGTGCCTGATATATCCCTGGTCGAGCCGCGCCAGCGCGTCGTTGACGGCGGTGACCAGCGGCACGACTTCCAGCGGAACTTGCTCTACGGACAGCCGCGCTCCGCGCTGATGCATGTCGATGCGGCGCGCCTGGTCCGCGGTCGCATCCACCCCCCGGAAGGCACGCCGCACGATCATCGGTGTCGCGATGAGAGTCGCTGTTCCCATCACCAGCAGGCCGGGCAGGGCGATGCCGAGAAGGGCCAACGAGGTCATGAGCAGCGCCTTGCCGCCGGTGAGCCGTCCCTGCGTCGCCGTGATGATCTGCACGTTGCCGGCATCGGTATCGACGCGCTTCATCCGCGCCGCCGGCTTGCGCGGGTCGTCCGCGAACATTTGCCAGCCGAGCCGCGCCTGGCTGATCTGGTCGAGACCGCCGCCGATCGCGGCGAATTCGGCCGGCACGGCGCCCTCTTTGAGCGACTGTCCTTGCCGGTCGCGGACCAGGAACCACAGGTCCGGTGTTTCGGTTCGTAATTGCTTGAGGTCGGGCGTCGAGCGCAGGGTCAGGCCGCCTCCCGCATCGCGCGCGAGCGCGTGCTGCAGGACATCGATCACGCGATCCTCGTCGCGCTCCGCCAGCGCGAAGCCCGAAGCGGAAAGTGCACCGACGACCACGACAACCAGCGCCACCAACAGCGCAGCCTGCAGCGCGAGCAGACGCCAGCTCAATCGCGAGCGCAGGTAATAGGGATCCTCGTGCTTGCTCATGTCAGCTTCTTCAGGAGATAGCCGACGCCGCGAATGCCATGGATTTCGACGCCGGCATCGGCCTCGGCAAGCTTGCGGCGCAGCCGCGAGATATGGGTGTCCAGCGCATTCGACTGGATCTCGTCGTCGAAATTGTAGACCGCCTCTTCCAGCGCCGAGCGCAGCACGGTGCGGCCCATGCGGCGGAGCAGGGCTTCGAGCACCAGCAGCTCCCGGCGCGGCAGCTCGAACGGCTGGCCGTCGATGCTGGCCTCGCGATGGCCGACGTCGAAGGCGAGGCGGCCGGCGCGGATGATTTCGGGGGAGATGCCGGCGGGCCGCCGCAGCACCGCCCGCAGCCTTGCCAGCAATTCCTCGACCGCGAACGGCTTGGCCAGATAGTCATCGGCGCCGCTGTCGAGCCCGGCGATGCGATCGGCGAGCTCGCCGCGCGCGGTCAGGACGATGATCGGCACGCCGTCGGCGCGCGCGCGAAGCTTTGGGATCAAGGCGAGGCCGTCGCCGTCGGGAAGCTGCCGGTCGAGCAGCACGGCGGCATGGACGTCGGCGGAAATGGCCTCCTCCGCATCGGCAAGCGTGGGGGCGTGATCCACCACCATGTCGTAGCGCCTCAGCGCCGACGACAGCGCCGTGGCCATCTCCGCCTCATCCTCGACGAGCAAAATCCGCATGATCCTGATCCTGAACCGCAACTTGACCTTTCTAGCGGCCCGATCATTGCGGCAGCATTGCGGGAAATGGACGCGGCGTGTTGCCGGAGACCGTCCAGCCATGCGCGAAACGCCACACGGGGCGGCCGGGCAGGCCTCAAGACAGCCTCATGGCCGATCGCTATAACCGCCGGACCTGTTCAGGGAGGAAAACAATCATGATCTACGAGATGCGCATCTATCGCTGCGTGCCCGGCCGCCTGCCGGCGCTGCTGAAGCGGTTCGAGACGGTGACGCTGAAGCTGTGGGAAAAGCACGGCATCAAGCAGGCCGGCTTCTTCACCACGCTGATCGGCGAATCCAACCAGGAGCTGACCTATTTCCTGGCCTGGGAGTCGCTTGCCGACCGCGAGGCGAAGTGGGGCAAGTTCATGACCGACCCGGACTGGATGAAAGCGCGCGCCGAGAGCGAAGCGGACGGCCAGATCGTCGGCAACATCGTCAGCCAGCTCCTGACGCCGACCGCCTTCTCGTCGGTCAAGTAAGGCACCGCCGGCGCAAGGGCCTCGCGGGAACCCCGGTGCAACCCTGATAGTCGGGGGGCCCGGGGCGAATGGGGTTGATCCGACCCTGATGGCGGCTATGGTCGCGGCGAAACGAGGGATTTGCCTTGAGCTCTTCGACATCAGCAGCGCCGGTCGTCACTGTCGGCACGGTCAAGTTCGGCAATGATCTGCCGATTGCGATCATTGCAGGACCCTGCCAGCTCGAAAGCCGCCAGCATGCGCTGGAGGTCGCTTCCGCGCTGAAGGAGATCGCCGCGCGGCTCAAGGTCGGCCTCGTCTACAAGACCTCGTTCGACAAGGCCAACCGCACCAGCGCCTCCGCGGCGCGCGGCCTTGGCCTCGCACAGTCGCTGCCGATCTTCGCCGAGATCCGGTCCTCGCTCGGCCTGCCGGTGCTGACCGACGTGCACGATGCCGCGCAATGCGCCGAGGTGGCGCAGGCGGTGGACGTGCTGCAGATCCCGGCCTTCCTGTGCCGCCAGACCGATCTGCTGCTGGCCGCCGCCGCAACCGGCAAGGTCGTCAACGTCAAGAAGGGGCAGTTCCTCGCGCCCTGGGACATGACCAATGTCGTGAGCAAGATCACCAGCGCCAACAATCCGAATGTGCTCGTCACCGAGCGCGGTGCGTCCTTTGGCTACAACACGCTGGTGTCGGACATGCGCGCGCTGCCGATCATGGCGCGCACGACCGGCGCGCCCGTGATCTTCGATGCCACCCATTCGGTGCAGCAGCCGGGCGGCAAGGGCGCATCCTCCGGCGGCGAGCGCGAATTCGTGCCGGTGCTGGCTCGCGCGGCCGTTGCGGTCGGCGTGGCCGGCGTCTTCATCGAGACCCATCCGGATCCGGATCGTGCACCGTCCGACGGTCCCAACATGGTGCCGCTGCGCGAGTTCGAAGGGCTGATCCGCACGCTGATGGCGTTCGACGCGGTGACCAAGACTACGTCGAAGAGTACAGCGCGCTGATGCACCAGCCTGTGATCAGGCCACCCCAAGACCAGAAGTTTCCGCCCGCGATCAACATCATCGCGCTTGCCGGTTTTTCGGCGGCGTTGTCGACGCGGGCGCTTGATCCCGTGCTGCCGCATGTCGCCGAGGATTTTTCGATCAGCATCACCACGGCCGCCAGCATCGCGGCCGGCTTTGCCCTGATCTATGCGCTGGTGCAGCCGGCAATCGGTGCGGCCGCCGACCTGTTCGGCAAGGCGCGGTTGATGACGCTGTGCCTGGCGCTGCTTGGCGTCGCCTGCATTCTCGGTGCACTCGCGACCACGTTTTCAGGGTTGTTTGCGACCCGCATCCTGGCCGGCATCGCCTCCGGCGGCGTGTTCCCGGTGGCGCTCGGCCTTACGGCCGACCTCGTCGCGCCCGCCAAGCGACAGATCGCGATCGGACGCACCATGGCGGGGTCGATGACCGGCAACCTGCTCGGCGCATCCG
>Ga0102590_1001651_pt1 | contig 31866 bp, 25 predicted proteins | sample AraplaMF_Col_mMF_FD_76859 | JGI IMG/M metagenome (GOLD analysis project Ga0102590, IMG submission 76859) | Arabidopsis root microbial communities from the University of North Carolina, USA - plate scrape MF_Col_mMF | ecosystem: Host-associated > Plants > Roots > Endosphere | place: USA... | reverse complement strand
CGCGCCGGCCCGACGTGGCGCTGGTCGACGAACTGGCGCACACGAACGTGCCCGGCGGCGGTCGCAATCCCAAGCGCTGGCAGGACATCGAACGGCTTCTCGCGGCAGGCGTCGACGTCATCACCGCCGTCAACATCCAGCACCTGGAGTCCCTGAAGGACGTCGTCGAGAAGATCACCGGGGTGCCGCAGCACGAGACGGTGCCCGACGAGGTCGTACGGCGCGCCCATCAGATGGAACTGGTGGACATTCCTCCCGAAGGGCTGCGCCGGCGCATGGCGCACGGCAACATCTACGCACCCGAGAAGATCGACGCCGCCCTCGCCAACTACTTCCGGACCGGGAACCTGACCGCGCTGCGTCAGCTGGCGCTGCTGTGGGTCGCCGACCGGGTCGACGAGGCACTTCACACATACCGGGCCGAACACGCCATAGGCCGGGTGTGGGAGACCCGCGAACGCGTGGTCGTCGCGCTGACCGGCGGGCCCGAGGGGGACACCTTGATTCGCCGGGCCGCACGGATCGCGGCCCGGTCCGCCGGAGGCGATCTGCTCGCCGTGCACGTGGCCCGCAGCGACGGGCTCGCCGCGGGCGTGTCGCACGCCTCCCTCGCACGGCAGCGCCGGCTGGTCGAGGACCTCGGTGGCAGCTACCACTCGATCGTCGGCAATGACGTCACCACCACTCTGGTGGACTTCGCCCGGGCCGAGAACGCCACCCAGCTGGTTCTCGGCACGAGCCGCCGGGGCCGCCTGGAGCGGTTCCTCACGGGCCCGGGAACCGGGGAAAGCGTGACGGCCCTCTCCGGTGACATCGACGTCCACATGGTCACGCACGAACGCGCGGGACGGGGCACACTGCTGCCCTCACGGCGCCGCACGCTGTCGACGGCCCGGATGATCGCCGGACCCGTGGCGGGACTGGTGCTGCCGGTGCTGCTCACCGTCGTCCTCGCCCAGGTGCGCGGCACCCTCAACCTCACCAGCGAGGCCCTGCTCTTCCTGCTCGCCGTGGTGGGTGTGGCGTGCATCGGCGGGGTCGCCTCGGCGGTCATCGCCTCCGTGACGGCGTCCCTGCTGCTCAACTACTGGTTCATCCCGCCCATAGGGCAGTTCACCCTGAACGATCCGAACGCGCTGCTCGCCCTCGCCGTCTTCGCGGTGGTCGCCGCCGTCGTGGCCGCCGTCGTCGACCGTTCTCTGCGCCTGTCCAGGCGTTCGGCGCGCGCCGCGGCCGAGGCGGAGACCATGTCCTCACTGGCGGGCAGCATCGTGCGCGGGGGCCAGACGATCCCCGCCCTGCTCGAGCGGACCCGGGAGACGTTCGGCATGGAGTCGGCCGAACTGGTGGACGAACCACCGGATGCCGAGGGCGTCACCGCCGTCCCCGCGGGCCCCGGCGCCTTCCTGGCGCTGCGAGGCCGCAGCCTGTCGTCTTCCGAGCGGCGTGTGCTCGCCGCCTTCGCCGCGCATGTGGGATCCGCGGTCGAGCGGTCCAGGCTCGCCGAGGCCGCGGCCGAGGTCGAACCGGTCAAGGCCGCCGACCGGATGCGTACGGCGCTGCTGCGGGCCGTCGGCCACGACCTGCGCACCCCGCTCGCGGCCGGGTGGGCCGCCGTCACCTCGCTGCGCAGCCGCGATGTGCAGTTCTCGGCCGAGGACCAGGACGAACTGCTGGCGACCGCCGACGAGTCCATGGCGAAGCTCAACCGACTGGTGGAGAACCTTCTCGACCTCAGCCGCCTGGAGGCGGGAGTCCTCACGCTGAAACTGAGGGCGACCGCGCTGGAGGAGGTGCTTCCGACGGCACTGGCGGATTTCCCGGAGGCCGAGGCGGGGAACCTGGAGGACATCCCCGTGCTGCTGGTGGATCCGCCTCTGCTCGAACGAGTGATCGCCAACCTGGTCGGCAACGCCGTCCGCCACACCCCATCCGGGTCCAAGGTGCTGGTGACCGCCAGCGCGCTGGCCGGACGGGTCGAGGTACGGGTTGTGGACCGCGGCCCCGGTCTTCCGCCGACCGGCCGTGACCGGCTCTTCGAGCCGTTCCAGCGGCTCGGCGACACCGACAACACCACAGGTCTCGGCCTTGGTCTCGCCCTGTCCAAGGGACTGGCCGAAGCGATGAACGGAACCCTCACCCCCGAGGACACGCCCGGCGGCGGACTGACCATGGTGCTGTCGCTGCCCGTCGCCGAGGCGGCCGGGCATGTGTATCCGCAGAGTGCACACATCGTAGGAGGTGCGTCATGAGCACCGAGACCGGTATCCGGAGGCTGCACCACGCGGCGGGCTCCGGTGGTTCGATCGCAGCATGGTCCGTGCGCGAAGGGCCGGCGGTCGCCGCGGGCCTCATGGCCCCCTTCGTGGTGGCAGTGGCCCTCGTCCCGTTCCGCACGGACCTCTCGCACACCGATTCCGCCCTGGTCTTCGTCGTGGTGGTCGTGGCGATCGCCTCGCTCGGCAGCCGTGCGGCGGGCGTGCTCGCCGCCCTGTCGGCGGCGGCCTGGTTCGACTACTTCCTCACCCGGCCGTACTGGACCTTCGGCATCACCGACTCCTCCGACCTCGGGACGGCGCTGCTCCTGCTGGTCGTCGGGCTGATCGTGTCCCACCTCGCGGTACGGACCCGGCGCCTGGAGGCGATCACGGATACGGACGCCGCGTACATCGCCCGTATGCACGCCACGGCTGTCCTCGCCCAGTCCGCCGGATCCGCGGACGTCGTGGTCGCCCACGTCAACGGCGAACTGACGGAACTGCTGGGCTTGCGTGACTGCCGTTTCGAGTCCGGCACGCTGCTGGGCCAGCCACCGCGGCTGCGACGGGACGGGAGCCTGACGTACGGCGGGCGCCGCCGTGACCTCGATGCGGACGGCTGGCCCGAGGGAGAGATCGAACTGCGCGTCTACGGCAACGGCCGCTATCAGGGGCGGTTCATGCTCACCCCCGGCCCGGGGCCCGTACCCCCGCTCCTGGCCCGTCTGGTCGCGGTGACCCTGGCCGGCGAGACGAGGGCGGTACTCGACGCGGCGGGGCCGGCCCGCGAGGGCTGACCCGATCGCTCGGGCGCCGTGGACATGACCGGCCACCGCGAGCCGGGGTGTCGCATTGCGTACGAGGTGTTCCGGAAGAACGGGTGGAGGCTGCCGGCCGCAGCGGTGCGGAGGCAGCCGGCATGGTGGGACACCTTCGCCGGGCCCGGTCCGGCGCGGCCCGGCTTCGACCGGCGTCCGCAGTGGGGGAGTGAGCGTCCTGCGAGCCGGGGACCGGGTGGTCCTGGCGACACGCGGCGGGGCCGCGACAACGGGACGCCCGCTTCAGCTGGAGGCAGGCGGCCGGAGGGACCGGGTCCGGCGGGGCTGTGGAGGCGTCATTCCATTCCGGACATCTTGAACACCGTGTGGGCGGTCTCGCGTTCGATCCGTTCCTGGATGCGGCGCAGCGCGGTCGCCCCGCACAGCAGGGAGCCGAGCTCGGCGGACCTGCGCACGTCCTCGTGGAGGCGGTACCAGAGGTCGGGGTTGTTCACCAGCACCTGGGGATCGAGCTCGACGCGGTCGCCGAACGCGTCCCGCAGAACCAGCCGCTGGGAGACGCCCTCCAGGCTGCGCAGCGACACCAGCATGTCGGTGCGGACCCGCTGTGTGCCGATCAGTCCGCGCGAGGCCAGCCAGCCCTCGCCCGCCGACACCCGCCGTGGGTGGAGCACCAGGAAGAGCAGTACCGACAGCGCGAGCCACAGTGCGGTCCGCCACCACGTCGGGTGGCCGGAGCCCCAGTCGATCAGCAGCAGCATGCCGAAGAGCAGGGCCGCGCAGCGGATCGAGCTGTGCAGGTCCCCGGTCCAGCGCCGGTCGTACACCGCGCGGCCGGCCTCCTGCGCGTGCGCGCCCACCGTGTCGTCTCGCGCGTCGTCGCGGCGTCCCATACCGCTGACGATATGGACCGGGTGAGCCCGGGCAACGCACCTTGACACGACTCTGACGAGGCATCGGCCGTTCTTGACGCGGTCGCAGCGGCGCGCGCGGGCTGCCCACGCCACATGTGCGTCAAGGCGCTGTCAAGGTCGGCCGGTTCGGCGCGAAGAACGCACAAGGAGCGGTCGGTCACGACGGGCCCCGCACACAACCATGGCTGCACCGCGTGTCGTGCATCGTCGTCACGGTGAGCAAGTTCGCGGACGGCGCCTGGCTGACAGTGATCGCGCTACCGCTGCTGATGCCGGCCTTCGCGACGGTGCACCGTGCCTACAGCCGGATCGGTGAGCGCCTGCGCCTGGGCCGGATCCCCGAGCCCCCGCACCGCAATCGCTCGGTCGTCATCGTCCCCGTCTCCTCGGTGTCCCGGCTGACCTCCGAGGCCCTGACGGCCGCAGCCTCGCTGGGCGACGAGGTCCGTGCCGTCACCGTCTGCCACCCCGGCCCCGAGGACCGCGCCCGGAGGCACGCCCTGGAGCACGCGTGGGCCGAATGGGACCCCGGTGTGCCCCCGGTCCGGCTCGGCGAGGAGCGCCGCTCCCTCGGCCGCCCCATCGCCGCCTACGTCCGCAAGGTCGGCGTGAACGAGCCGGCGACCCGGGTGACCGTCCTGATCCCGGAGACCGAACGCGAGCGGCTCCGGCAACGCCTGCTGCAGAACCAGCGCGGTGCCGTGGTGGCCCACGCGGTGCGGCGGGAGACCGACGCGGTGATCTGCAGACTGCGCTTCCGGCTGTTCTGACGAAAATCCGGACCCGACGGCCATGCCTCCCCGCAGGTCCTCCAGGGGGCCGTAAGAGTCCCGTCAAAGGGGCGCAGCGTGCCGTAAGGGAGCCGTCAACGAGCGTCGAATCCGGACAGGAAGGCTGTTTCTCTTAACCGTCCTTGTTCCAATCCGAACCTCATTCCAGGAGCTCACGATGGCCGATCTGGCCTTCGTCGTCACCACGATCGCGTGCTTCGCGCTGGTGATCTTCGTCGCCAAGGGGGTGACGAAGCTGTGACCGCCGAAAACATCGTCGGCCTGGTCGTGGCCGTCGCCCTGCTGGGCTATCTCGTCCTCGCCCTGATCTTCCCGGAGAGGTTCTGAGACACGACATGGGTCCCGTACTTGCAGGCGTGCTCCAGCTGCTCGCCCTGATCGCCGCTCTGGCGCTCTGCTACGTCCCCCTCGGCAACTACATGGCCAAGGTCTACACCTCCGACAAGCACTGGCGTGTCGAGAAGTGGATCTACAAGGGCATCGGTGCCAACCCGGACACGGAGATGCGCTGGCCCGCGTACCTGCGCGGTGTGCTCGCCTTCTCCGCGGCCGGCATCCTCTTCCTCTACCTGCTGCAGCGGCTCCAGGGCGTTCTGCCCGGCTCGCTCGGCTTCCAGGCCATCGACCCGGACCAGGCGTTCAACACCGCCGTGTCCTTCGTGACCAACACCAACTGGCAGTCGTACTACGGCGAGCAGGCCATGGGCCACGTCGTGCAGACCGCCGGTCTTGCCGTCCAGAACTTCGTCTCCGCGGCCGTCGGCATCGCCGTCGCCGTGGCGCTGGTGCGCGGTTTCGCGCGCTCGCGCACCGGTGACCTCGGCAACTTCTGGGCCGACCTGGTGCGCGGCACGATCCGCATCCTGCTGCCGCTCGCCGCGGTCGCCGCGATCGTCCTGGTCGCCCTGGGCGCCATCCAGAACTTCTCCGGCATCCACGAGGTCGGCCAGTTCATGGGCGGATCGCAGCAGTGGAACGGCGGAGCGGTCGCCTCGCAGGAGGCCATCAAGGAGCTGGGCACCAACGGTGGCGGCTACTTCAACGCCAACAGCGCCCACCCCTTCGAGAACCCGTCCCCGTTCTCGAACCTGCTTGAGATCTTCCTGATCCTGCTGATCCCGTTCGCGCTGACCCGCACGTTCGGCGTCATGGTCGGCTCGGTCAAGCAGGGCTACGCGATCCTCGCGACCATGGGCACCATCTGGGTCGGCTTCGTCGCCCTGATGATGTGGACCGAGTTCGCCCACCACGGCCCGGCCTTCCAGATCGCCGGCGGCGCCATGGAGGGCAAGGAGGTCCGCTTCGGTGTCGGCGGTTCGTCGATCTTCGCGGTGTCGACCACCCTCACCTCGACCGGTGCGGTGGACTCCTTCCACTCCTCGTTCACCGGCCTCGGCGGCGGCATCACCATGCTCAGCATGATGCTGGGCGAGATCGCCCCCGGTGGTACGGGCTCCGGTCTGTACGGCATCCTGATTCTCGCGATCATCGCGGTGTTCATCGCCGGTCTGATGGTCGGCCGTACGCCCGAGTACCTGGGCAAGAAGATCGGCTCGCGCGAGATCAAGCTCGCGGCCATATACATCCTGATCACCCCGGCGCTGGTCCTGGTGTTCACCGCGTTCGCGATGGCCCTGCCCACACCCGGCAACTCGATGACCAACAGCGGGGCGCACGGATTCTCCGAGATCCTCTACGCCTACACGTCCGCCGCCAACAACAACGGCTCGGCCTTCGCCGGCCTGAACGCGGACACCCAGTGGTTCAACACCACCCTGGGCCTCGCGATGCTGTTCGGTCGCTTCCTGCCGATGGTGTTCGTCCTGGCGCTGGCCGGCTCGCTCGCCGAGCAGAAGCCGGTCCCGGTCACCGCGGGCACCCTGCGCACCGAGAAGCCGCTGTTCACCGGTCTGCTGGTGGGCGCGATCCTCATCATCACCGGTCTGACGTACTTCCCGGCCCTGGCGCTGGGCCCGCTGGCCGAGGGGCTGGCGTCATGACCACTCGCACAGAGAAGCAAGAGGACACAGTGTCCACAGCCACTCCGACCCGGGCGCCGCACAGCGACGTACCCTCCGGGCACAAGACCGCAGAGGGCCGTGTCGGCGCGGGCCTCTTCGACCCGAAGCAGCTGATCAAGTCACTGCCGGACGCCTGCCGCAAGCTCGACCCGCGGGTGATGATCAAGTCCCCCGTGATGTTCGTGGTGTGGGTCGGCTCCATCCTGACCACGGTGTTCTCCTTCAAGGACCCGAGCGACTGGTTCGGCTGGGCGATCAGCGCCTGGCTGTGGCTGACCGTCATCTTCGCCAACCTGGCCGAGGCCGTCGCCGAGGGCCGCGGCAAGGCGCAGGCCGACACCCTGCGCAAGGCCAAGACCCACACGGTGGCGCGCCGACTGCTGCAGGACGGCAAGTCCGAGGAGCGCGTTCCGGGTACCGACCTGAGGATCGGCGATCTGGTCGTCTGCGAGGCCGGGGACGTCATCCCCGGTGACGGCGACGTCATCGAGGGCGTCGCGTCCGTCGACGAGTCGGCGATCACCGGTGAGTCGGCGCCCGTCATCCGTGAGTCCGGTGGTGACCGCTCCGCGGTGACCGGCGGTACGAAGGTGCTCTCCGACCGCATCGTCATCAAGATCACGACGAAGCCCGGCGAGACCTTCATCGACCGGATGATCAGCCTCGTGGAGGGCGCGTCCCGGCAGAAGACGCCGAACGAGATCGCGCTGAACATCCTCCTGGCGTCGCTGACGATCGTCTTCCTGCTGGCGTGTGCCACGCTGCCGCCGCTCGCCGACTACGCGGGCACGCACCTGACGATGGTCGTGCTGGTGGCCCTGCTGGTCTGTCTGATCCCGACCACCATCGGCGCACTGCTGTCGGCGATCGGTATCGCGGGCATGGACCGCCTGGTCCAGCGCAACGTCCTCGCCATGTCGGGCCGCGCGGTCGAAGCCGCCGGTGACGTCTCCACGCTGCTGCTCGACAAGACCGGCACCATCACGCTCGGCAACCGCCAGGCCGCCGAGTTCCTGCCCGTGAAGGGCACCACCGAGGCCGAGGTCGCGGACGCCGCCCAGCTCTCCTCGCTGGCCGACGAGACCCCCGAGGGCCGCTCCGTCGTCGTCCTGGCGAAGGAGAAGTACGGTCTGCGCGAGCGCCACCAGGGCGAGCTGACGCACGCCGAGTGGATCGCCTTCACCGCCCAGACCCGTATGTCGGGTGTGGACGTCGACGGCAGGAAGATCCGCAAGGGCGCGTCCGGTTCGGTCATCGCCTGGGTGCAGGAGCAGGGCGGCACGGTCGCCGAGGACGCCGACGCGATCGCCAACGGGATCTCCGAGGCGGGCGGCACCCCACTGCTGGTCGCCGTCAAGGACGAGCAGGGTGCCCGTGTCCTGGGCGTCATCCACCTGAAGGACGTCGTCAAGGAGGGCATGCGCGAGCGGTTCGACGAGCTGCGCCGCATGGGCATCAAGACCGTCATGATCACGGGTGACAACCCGCTGACGGCCAAGGCCATCGCCGAGGAGGCGGGTGTCGACGACTTCCTCGCGGAGGCCACTCCCGAGGACAAGATGGCGCTGATCAAGCGGGAGCAGGCGGGCGGCAAGCTCGTCGCGATGACCGGTGACGGCACCAACGACGCCCCTGCCCTGGCGCAGGCCGACGTCGGCGTGGCGATGAACACGGGTACGTCGGCCGCCAAGGAGGCCGGCAACATGGTCGACCTCGACTCCAACCCGACCAAGCTCATCGAGATCGTGGAGATCGGCAAGCAGTTGCTGATCACCCGTGGTGCGCTGACGACGTTCTCCATCGCCAACGACGTCGCGAAGTACTTCGCGATCATCCCGGCGCTGTTCGCGGCCGTCTACCCCGGTCTGGACAAGCTGAACGTCATGCACCTGGCCTCGCCGGACTCCGCGATCCTGTCCGCGGTCATCTTCAACGCGCTCATCATCGTGGCTCTGGTACCGCTGTCCCTGAGGGGCGTGCAGTACCGGCCCGTGAGCGCGGACAAGCTGCTCCGCCGCAACCTCGGGATCTACGGTCTCGGCGGCCTCATCGCGCCCTTCATCGGTATCAAGATCATCGACATGATCATCTCCCTCATCCCCGGGATCGGCTGATCGCCATGAACAACTCCGTTTCGACCACCGCCCGGTTGCTCGGGGCGGGCCTGCGGGCCCTCCTCGTGCTGACCCTGGTGACCGGTGTCATCTACCCGCTGGTCGTCACCGGCATCACCCAGGGCCTGTTCAACAACAAGGCGAACGGTTCCGAGATCAAGGCGGACGGGAAGGTCGTCGGCTCCTCCCTCATCGGCCAGGCCTACAACCTGCCGCTGAAGAAGGGTCAGGAGACCCCCGCCCCCGACCTGAAGTGGTTCCAGGGCCGTCCCCAGAACGGCCTCGGCTCCAACAGCGTCAACACCCAGTACAAGCTGATCCTGTCCGGCGCCACCAACCGTTCCGGTGACAACGCCGACCTGATCAAGTGGGTCAAGGACGCCAAGGCCGCGGTCGTCAAGGACAATTCGGTCGCCGGCTACACCGTCAAGCCGTCCGACGTCCCCGCCGACGCGGTGACGTCCTCCGGCTCCGGTCTGGACCCGGACATCTCCCCGCAGTACGCGGACATCCAGGTCCACCGGGTCGCCGACAAGAACGGCCTGCCCGTCGCCCAGGTGGAGAAGCTCGTCAAGGACCACACCACGAGCCGTACCCTCGGCTTCATCGGTGAGCCCCGCGTCAACGTCCTCGAGCTCAACATCGCGCTCAAGGGACTCGTGACCAAGAGCTGAGGCACCACGCGACCCGAGCGGGAGTCGGCGGTCCGGGAGGCAATCCGGACCCGCCGACTCCCGTCGCCATGAGGCCGGTTGCGCCGCCTGCGGCGCTCGCGGCCCACGCACGACACGAAAGGCGCACACCCATGACCAGGGTGCTGGTGGTGGAGGACGACCCCCAACTCGTACGGGCCCTCGTGATCAACCTGCAGGCCCGCCGCTACGGAGTGGACGCGGCACCCGACGGTGCCACGGCCCTGCGTCTGGCGGCCTCACGCCAGCCCGACGTGGTGATACTGGACCTCGGCCTGCCCGACATGGACGGGGTGGATGTCCTGAAGGCCCTGCGGAGCTGGACCCGCGTACCGGTAATGGTGCTGTCGGCCCGTCAGGCGTCCGACGAGAAGGTCGCCGCCCTGGACGCCGGCGCCGACGACTACGTCACCAAGCCGTTCAGCATGGACGAACTCATGGCCCGGCTGCGGGCAGCGGTGCGCCGTACCGAGGACGTGCCGCTGGCGCCCGAGACGACGCAGGTGGAGACGGGCGAGTTCACCATCGACCTCCTCGCCAAGAGGGTCGTCAGACACGGTCGGGACGTGCGGCTCACGCCGACCGAATGGCACCTGCTGGAGATCCTGGTCACCAACCCCGGCCGGCTCGTGACGCAGAAGTACCTGCTTCAGGAGGTGTGGGGGGTGTCCCAGAGCAACAAGACGAACTACCTGCGGGTCTACATGGCCCAGTTGCGCCGCAAACTGGAGGCCGACCCCTCACACCCCCGCTATCTGATCACCGAACCCGGCATGGGTTACCGATTCGAGGGATGAACATGGCTCGCGGCAAGCTTCGGATCTACCTCGGTGCGGCACCGGGTGTCGGCAAGACCTACGCGATGCTGTCCGAGGCGCACCGGCGCGTCGAGCGTGGCACCGACTGCGTGGTCGCCTTCGTCGAACACCACAATCGGCCGCGCACCGAGGTGATGCTGCGCGGGCTCGAGGAGATACCGCGCAAGGAACTCGAGTACCGGGGCAGCGTCTTCACCGAGATGGACATCGACGCCGTCCTGGCGCGCCGCCCCCAGGTGGCCCTGGTCGACGAGCTGCCCCATACGAACATCCCAGGGTCCCGCAACGCCAAGCGCTGGCAGGACGTCGAGGAGTTGCTCGCCGCGGGGATCGACGTCGTCTCGACCGTCAACATCCAGCACCTGGAGTCCCTCGGCGACGTCGTCGAGTCGATCACCGGCATCCGGCAGCAGGAGACGGTGCCGGACGAGGTGGTGCGCCGCGCCGACCAGATCGAGCTGGTCGACATGTCGCCCCAGGCGCTGCGCAGACGGATGGCGCACGGCAACATCTACAAGTCGGACAAGGTCGACGCGGCCCTGTCCAACTACTTCCGGCCCGGAAACCTGACCGCCCTGCGGGAGCTGGCCCTGCTGTGGGTGGCGGACCGGGTCGACGAGTACCTGACCGCGTACCGCAGCGAACACCGGGTGTCCAAGATCTGGGGCTCGCGCGAGCGCATCGTCGTGGGCCTGACGGGCGGCCCCGAGGGGCGCACGCTGATCCGCCGGGCCGCACGCCTCGCGGAGAAGGGTGCCGGCGGCGAGGTGCTGGCCGTCTACATCTCCCGCACCGACGGGCTCACCTCGGCCTCGCCGAAGGAGCTCGCCGTCCAGCGCACCCTCGTCGAGGACCTGGGCGGCACCTTCCACCACGTGGTGGGCGAGGACATACCCGCGGCGCTGCTGGACTTCGCCCGCGGCGTGAACGCGACCCAGATCGTGCTCGGCTCATCGCGCCGCAAGACCTGGCAGTACATCTTCGGACCCGGCGTCGGTACGACGGTCGCCCGCGAGTCCGGCCCCGACCTGGACGTGCACATCGTCACGCACGAGGAGGTCGCCAAGGGGCGCGGGCTCCCGGTCGCCCGGGGCGCCCGCCTCGGCCGTTCGCGCATCGTGGCGGGCTGGCTGGTCGGCGTGCTCGGCCCGACCATCCTGGCGCTGCTGCTGAACACCGTCGATCTCGGCCTCGCCAACGACATGCTGTTGTTCCTGGCGCTGACCGTGGCCGCGGCCCTGCTCGGCGGGCTCCTTCCGGCGCTGGCCTCCGCGGCCTTCGGATCCCTGCTGCTGAACTACTACTACACGCCACCGCTCCACCGGCTGACCGTCGCCGACCCGAGGAACATCGTCGCGATCGTGATCTTCGTCGCGGTCGCGGTGTCGGTGGCCTCGGTGGTGGACCTCGCGGCCCGGCGCACTCATCAGGCCGCCCGTCTGCGCGCCGAGTCGGAGATCCTCTCCTTCCTCTCGGGCAGCGTGCTGCGCGGCGAGACCAGCGTGGACGAGCTCCTCGAACGGGTGCGTGAGACGTTCGGCATGGACGCCGCGGCGCTGCTGGAACGGTCGAGCGAGGTCGATCCCTGGACCTGCGCGGGCAGCGTGGGCCCGGGTGCGGCGGCCGAGCGGCCCGAGGACGCCGATGTGGAGGTTCCGATCGGCGACCACATCGCGCTGGCGCTGTCCGGGCGGGTTCTGCCCGCCTCCGACCGCCGGGTGCTGGCCGCCTTCGCCGCGCAGACCGTCGTGGCCCTGGACCGCCGACGCCTGCAGCAGGAGGCCGAGCAGGCCCGGACCCTGGCCGAGGGCAACCGCATCCGCACCGCGCTGCTGGCGGCCGTCAGCCACGATCTGCGCACCCCGCTGGCCGGTATCAAGGCGTCGGTGACCTCCCTGCGCTCCGAGGACGTCGAGTGGTCCGAGGAGGACCGCGCCGAGCTGCTGGCCTCGATCGAGGAGGGGGCCGACCGGCTGGACCACCTGGTGGGCAATCTGCTGGACATGTCGCGTCTGCAGACCGGGACCGTCACCCCGCTGATCCGGGCGGTCGACCTGGACGAGGTGGTGCCCATGGCGCTCGGCGGCGTACCGGAGGACAGCGTGGAGCTGGACATCCCGGAGACGCTGCCGATGGTCGACGTGGACGCCGGGCTGCTGGAGCGCACGGTCGCCAACCTCGTCGAGAACGCCGTGAAGTACAGCCCGCTCACCACGCCGGTGCTGGTGGCGGCGAGTGCCCTCGCCGACCGTGTGGAGGTCCGCATCGTCGACCGCGGCCCGGGAGTGCCGGACGAGGCGAAGGACCGGATCTTCGAGCCCTTCCAGCGCTACGGCGACGCGCCGCGCGGCGCCGGTGTGGGTCTCGGCCTGGCCGTCGCGCGTGGCTTCGCCGAGGCCATGGGTGGCACTCTGAACGCCGAGGACACCCCCGGCGGCGGGCTCACGATGGTCCTCACTCTCCGGGCCGTGGCAAGCTTCCACGGCCTCGCACGACTGGCCGAAGCAGAAAGGCAAACCACATGACCCGGGTGCTCGTGGTCGACGACGAGCCGCAGATCGTGCGCGCCCTCGTGATCAATCTGAAGGCGCGCAAGTACGAGGTCGACGCGGCTCCCGACGGCACGACCGCGCTCCAGCTCGCGGCCGCCCGTCACCCCGACGTCGTCGTCCTGGACCTCGGTCTGCCGGACATGGACGGCGTCGAGGTGATCAAGGGTCTGCGCGGCTGGACCCGGGTACCGATCCTGGTGCTCTCCGCCCGTCACTCGTCGGACGAGAAGGTGGAGGCGCTGGACGCGGGCGCCGACGACTACGTCACCAAGCCCTTCGGCATGGACGAGCTGCTGGCCCGGCTGCGCGCCGCCGTGCGCAGGGCCGAACCGAACGGGGGCGGCGAGGACGACGTGATCGTGGAGACCGAGGGTTTCACCGTCGACCTGGCCGCGAAGAAGGTCAACCGGTCGGGCAAGGACGTACGCCTCACCCCCACGGAGTGGCATCTGCTCGAGGTGCTCGTGCGCAACACGGGCCGTCTGGTCAGCCAGAAGCAGCTCCTGCAGGAAGTGTGGGGGCCCTCGTACGGGACGGAGACGAACTACCTTCGGGTGTACATGGCCCAGCTGCGGCGGAAGCTGGAGCTGGACCCGTCGCATCCGAAGCACTTCATCACGGAGCCCGGGATGGGGTACCGGTTCGAGAAGTGAGCCGGGCGGCGGGCGGTGCCGCGAGTGGGTCGGCCTCGATGCACCCCGGTACGCTTGCGATATGAGTGCTGTTTCTCGCTCCGAAAGGCCGGTCGGCCGCCTCCGGCGCATGCTCGACCGGCTCTCCTCGTCACAGGAGGACCTGGAGTCCGAGGAGCTGCGGGAGGACTCCGAGACCGCAGGCTGTACCCGGATCGGCGACTGCCACGACCGGCAGATCGTCACGGTTACTGGTACCTTGCGCACGGTCACGTTGCGTCCGCGCGCCGGTGTCCCGGCGCTGGAGGCCGAGCTGTTCGACGGTTCGGCCGCCCTGGACGTGGTGTGGCTCGGCAGGCGCTCCATCGTCGGCATCGAACCGGGACGCAAGCTGATCGCGTCGGGCCGGATCTCCATGAGCCGGGGCCGCAGAGTGCTGTTCAATCCGAAGTACGAACTCAGACCTCTCGGACGGGAGTAGCCGGTGACGTCACTCGAGAAGCCGACCGAAGACGCCCAGCAGGATTCGCGGGCGGTGACCGAGGCCGCGCTCTTCGAGGCGTTCGGCGGGGTCCGCGGCATGGTCGAGACCGTGGTGCCCGGCCTGTTCTTCGTCACCATCTTCACGATCAACAAGGACCTGCATCTCTCGGCGCTCGCGGCGCTGGCGGTGTCCCTGGTGCTGGTCGTGGTGCGGCTCGCCATGAGGGACACCGTCAAGCACGCCTTCAGCGGTGTGTTCGGAGTGGCCTTCGGCGTGGTCTTCGCGATGATGACCGGCAACGCCAAGGACTTCTATCTGCCCGGCATGCTCTACACGCTGGGCCTGGCGCTGGCGTACATCATCACCACGCTCGCCGGGGTCCCGCTGATCGGCCTGATCCTCGGTCCGGTGTTCAAGGAGAACCTCTCCTGGCGCACCCGCAACCCGGGCCGCAAGAAGGCGTACGCGAAGGCCAGTTGGGCCTGGGGTCTGATCCTGCTCGCCAAGTGCGCGATCCTCTTCCCGCTCTACTGGTGGGCCGACACCGCGCAGCTCGGCTGGGTGCTGATCGCCCTGAAGATCCCGCCGTTCCTGCTGGCCGTCTGGCTGACCTGGGTCTTCCTGGCGAAGGCGCCCGCGCCCATCGACGTCTTCGCCGAGATGGAGGCCGAGGAGGCCGCCGCCAAGGAGCGTGAGACGGCGGGCAAGCACCGCCGCGAGTCCTAGGGCCCGTCGTTCGGATCATGTCGGCGTCGCGGGGCGCGGCAGGCGCATCCCCCGCGTTGTCGTCACAGGACACAACGACGAGGGGCGCCCCGGAAACATCCGGGGCGCCCCTCGTCGTGTGCCACGGCTAGCCGGCGGCGTCCTCCTTGCGCACCGACAGCAGCTCCTCCAGCTGCTCCTCACGGGCCTGGGCCGCCACGAACAGCAGCTCGTCACCCGCTTCCAGGGAGTCCTCCTGGCTCGGGGTCAGCACCCGCGTACCACGGATGATCGTCACCAGGGACGTGTCCTCCGGCCACTGCACGTCGCCCACCTGGGTGCCGGCCAGGGCCGACTCCGGGGGCAGGGTCAGTTCGACCAGGTTCGCGTCACCGTGACTGAAGCGGAGCAGCCGGACCAGGTCGCCGACGCTCACCGCCTCCTCGACCAGGGCCGACATCAGACGCGGGGTGGAGACGGCGACGTCCACCCCCCAGGCCTCGTTGAAGAGCCACTCGTTCTTGGGGTTGTTCACCCGGGCGACGACACGCGGAACGCCGTACTCGGTCTTCGCCAGCAGGGACACGACCAGGTTCACCTTGTCGTCGCCCGTCGCGGCGATCACCACGTTGCAGCGCTGGAGCGCCGCCTCGTCCAGGGACGTGATCTCGCAGGCGTCGGCCAGCAGCCACTCCGCCTGGGGGACGCGCTCGACCGAGATCGCGGTCGGCGCCTTGTCGATCAGCAGAACCTCGTGCCCGTTCTCCAGCAGCTCGCTCGCGATCGAGCGGCCTACGGCGCCGGCACCGGCAATGGCGACCCTCATCAGTGACCGACCTCTCCTTCAGGCCCCTCGGCGAACGCCGTCTCGACCTTCTCGACGTCGTCCGTCCGCATCATCACGTGCACCAGGTCGCCCTCCTGCAGCACCGTCTGCGAGGTGGGCAGCATCGCCTCGCCGAGCCTGGTGAGGAACGCCACCCGGACGCCCGTCTCCTCGTGCAGTCGGCTGATCTTGTGACCGACCCACTTCGGTGAGGCGTGCACCTCGGCGAGCTGGACGCCCCCGGTGGGGTCGCGCCACAGCGGCTCGGCGCCCGAAGGCAGCAGCCGGCGCAGCATCTGGTCGGCCGTCCAGCGGACCGTGGCGACGGTCGGGATGCCGAGCCGCTGGTAGACCTCGGCACGGCGGGGGTCGTAGATACGGGCCGCGACGTTCTCGATACCGAACATCTCGCGGGCGACGCGGGCCGCGATGATGTTCGAGTTGTCACCGCTGGAGACGGCGGCGAAGGCGCCGGCCTCCTCGATGCCCGCCTCGCGCAGGGTGTCCTGGTCGAAGCCGACTCCGGTGACACGACGGCCGCCGAACCCGGAGCCGAGTCGTCGGAAGGCGGTGGGGTCCTGGTCGATCACAGCGACCGTGTGCCCCTGTTGCTCCAGGGTCTGGGCGAGAGCGGAGCCCACTCTTCCGCAGCCCATGATGACGATGTGCACGACCGTCCTTCCGATGTCAATGGTCATGGCTCAGCCGAAACGCCAAGGACAGGGTCTCAGACCGCCGCCCAAGCTACACACGCACGGTCCGCGGGGGGCACCCTTGTGCAGGCGTGCCGGGCCCTTCGTGTGCCGGCCGCCACCGATGTCGATCTTCGGACGGGACCCGGCTCCGGTTGCACTCGTGACGCCGATCCATGTCGGGGGTGGAACGCGTCCGGTTCGAGCCTTTACGATCCTCTCTTGTGTCCAAACTGACCGACGTGCCCAAACGCATCCTCATCGGGCGCGCCCTGCGCAGTGACCGACTCGGGGAGACGCTCCTGCCCAAGCGCATCGCCCTCCCCGTCTTCGCGTCCGACCCGCTCTCCTCCGTGGCCTACGCGCCGGGCGAGGTGCTGCTGGTCCTGTCCATCGCGGGCGTGTCGGCCTACCACTTCAGCCCCTGGATCGCGGTCGCGGTCGTGGTGCTGATGTTCACGGTGGTCGCCTCCTACCGACAGAACGTCCACGCCTACCCGAGCGGCGGCGGCGACTACGAGGTGGCGACGACCAACCTCGGGCCCAAGGCGGGTCTCACCGTCGCCAGCGCCCTGCTCGTCGACTACGTCCTCACGGTCGCCGTCTCGATCGCCTCGGGCATCGAGAACCTGGGCTCGGCGGTCCCGTTCGTGGTCGAGCACAAGGTGCTCTGCGCGGTCGCCGTCGTGGTGTTGCTCACGTTGATGAACCTGCGCGGGGTCAAGGAGTCGGGCAAGCTCTTCGCCATCCCGACGTACGTCTTCGTCGCGGGCGTCTTCATCATGATCGTCTGGGGCGCCTTCCGGGGCCTCGTGCTCGGTGACACGATGCGGGCGCCCACGGCGGCGTTCCACATCAGGGCCGAGCACCAGGGAATAGCCGGCTTCGCCCTGGTCTTCCTGCTGCTTCGCGCCTTCTCCTCCGGCTGTGCCGCGCTCACCGGCGTCGAGGCGATCTCCAACGGCGTCCCGGCCTTCCGCAGGCCCAAGTCGAGGAACGCGGCGACCACCCTCGCGATGATGGGCCTGCTCGCGGTCACGATGTTCTGCGGCATCATCGCCCTCGCCATGGCCACCAAGGTCCGGATGGCGGAGAAGCCGGCCACCGACCTGCTCCACAACGGCACCGCGGTGGGCTCCGGCTACGTCCAGAACCCGGTGATCTCGCAGGTCGCCGAGGCCGTCTTCGGCAAGGGCAGCTTCCTGTTCATCGTGCTGGCGGCGGCCACCGCGCTGGTGCTGTTCCTCGCCGCCAACACCGCCTACAACGGATTCCCGCTGCTCGGCTCGATCCTCGCCCAGGACCGCTATCTGCCGCGCCAGCTGCACACCCGTGGCGACCGCCTCGCCTTCTCCAACGGCATCGTGCTGCTCGCGGGCGCGGCGGCCCTGCTGATCTTCATCTACGGCGCCGACTCGACCCGGCTCATCCAGCTGTACATCGTCGGTGTGTTCGTGTCGTTCACGCTCAGCCAGACCGGCATGGTCAAGCACTGGAACCGGCACCTGGCCACCGAGACCGACCAGGCCAAGCGCCGTCACATGGTCCGCTCGCGCGCCATCAACGCCTTCGGCGCCTTCTTCACCGGCCTGGTCCTGGTCGTCGTCCTGGTCACGAAGTTCACGCACGGCGCCTGGGTCGCCCTGCTGGGCATGTGCATCTTCTACGCGACGATGACCGCCATCCGTAAGCACTACGACCGTGTGGCCGAGGAGCTCACCGCCCCCGAGGGCCCGAGCGACGACAGCGTCCGCCCGTCGCGCGTCCACTCGGTGGTGCTCATCTCCAAGATCCACCGCCCCACGCTGCGCGCCCTCGCCTACGCCAAGCTGATGCGCTCCGACAGCCTGGAGGCACTCAGCGTCAACGTGGACCCCGCGGAGACGAAGGCGCTGAAGGACGAGTGGGAGCGGCGCGGCATCGACGTACCGCTGAAGATCCTCGACTCCCCGTACCGCGAGATCACCCGCCCGGTGATCGAGTACGTGAAGAACCTGCGTCGCGAGTCGCCGCGCGACGCCGTGTCCGTGATCATCCCGGAGTACGTGGTGGGCCGCTGGTACGAGCATCTGCTGCACAACCAGAGCGCACTGCGGCTGAAGGGCCGGCTGCTGTTCTCGCCCGGTGTCATGGTGACCTCGGTGCCCTACCAGCTGCAGTCCTCGGAGGCGGCCAAGCTCCGGGCCCGCAGGCGCCAGGACTGGAGCGCTCCGGGCGCCGTGCGCCGCGGTCCCGCGCACGAGCGGGCCAGGGAGTCCTCGGCTTCCCAGGGCTGAGGCCCTGCCGTGCTGTGGTGAACGGCCGGACGACACCCACGTAGACTGGTGGGCTGTTGTCCGGCCGCGCCGGTCTCGTAGCCGTTCCCCCTCTCGTATCTGGAGTCGACCCGCCATGCAGGCAGAACCGAAGAAATCGCTGGTGGGGGAGGAGTACGAGGTCGAGATCGGCCCCGTCGCCCACGGCGGGCACTGCATCGCCCGCACGGACGAGGGCCAGGTCCTCTTCGTGCGGCACACGCTGCCCGGTGAGCGGGTCGTGGCCCGGGTCACCGAGGGCGAGGAGGGTGCCCGCTTCCTGCGCGCGGACGCGGTGCGGGTGCTCGAGGCGTCGAAGGACCGCGTCGACGCGCCCTGCCCCTACTCCGGACCCGGCCGGTGCGGCGGCTGCGACTGGCAGCACGCCAAGCCGGGCGCACAGCGCCGTCTGAAGGGCGAGGTGATCGCCGAGCAGCTGCGGCGGCTCGCGGACCTCACCCCCGAGGAGGCGGGCTGGGACGGCACGGTGGTGCCCGCCGAGGGCGACAAGCTGCCCGCGGGCGAGGTGCCGGCCTGGCGTACCCGGGTGCAGTACGCGGTGGACGCCTCGGGCAGGGCGGGCCTGCGCCGGCACCGCTCGCACGAGGTGGAGCCGATCGACCACTGCCTGATCGCCGCTCCGGGCGTCAGCGAGCTGGGTGTGGAGAAGCGGGACTGGACGGGCATGGACTCGGTCGAGGCGATCGCCGCGACCGGCTCGCAGGACCGCCAGGTGATCCTGACCCCGAAGCCGGGCGCGCGGCTGCCGCTCGTGGAACTGGACCGGCCGGTGTCGGTGCTGCGGGTCGACGAGAAGTCCGGCGGGGTGCACCGCGTCCACGGCCGGCCCTTCGTCCGGGAACGGGCCGACGGCCGCACGCACCGCGTGGGCGGCGGCGGGTTCTGGCAGGTCCACCCGAAGGCCGCGGACACACTGGTGACGGCGGTGATGCAGGGGCTGCTGCCGCGCAAGGGCGAGATGGCGCTCGATCTGTACTGCGGCGTGGGCCTGTTCGCGGGCGCGCTCGCCGACCGGATCGGGGAGAAGGGCGCGGTGCTGGGCATCGAGTCCGGCAAGCGCGCGGTGGAGGACGCACGGCACAACCTCGCCGACTTCCCGCGCGTCCGTATCGAGCAGGGCAAGGTCGAATCGGTCCTGCCGCGCACCGGGATCACCGAGGTCGACCTGATCGTCCTGGACCCGCCGCGCACGGGCGCCGGCCGCGGCACGGTGGAACACCTCTCGGGCCTGGGCGCCCGCCGCATCGCCTACGTGGCCTGCGATCCGGCCGCGCTGGCCCGCGATCTGGCGTACTTCCGTGAGGGCGGGTACCAGGTGCGGACGCTGAGGGCGTTCGATCTTTTCCCGATGACGCACCACGTGGAGTGCGTGGCGATTCTGGAGCCCGTCGGCAAGGGTGCCTGACCTGCGGTCCTGCCCGTCGGCGTGATGGCCGTCGCACGGGTGACGGGTGACGGGCGACGGCGCGATGCCGGACGGCATGGCCCCGGCACCCGTCGTCCCGCCGACCGACAAGACGCCCGGACCGTGCGAAACTTGGCCTCTGGTTTCGAACGGGGGGCAGTCGTGCTGCTGCTGGATCTCGACACCGTGGCACGCCACGAACGCGTTGACGCCTTCCAGCACGCGCTGGACCTGTCCGTGCCGAACGACGTCGAGCACGAGGACCCGGACGCGGAACTCCACGCGCGGTTCGACATGTGGCGCGTGGGAGCGGTCGACCTCGTCGAGGTGCACAGCACCGGGTTCCAGGTGCGGCGCACGGAGAAGCACCTGCGCAGTCTGCGGGAACGGCCCGTGGTGTCCGTCTCGTTGCAGACGGGCGGCACCGGGCGTGTGGAGTTCGGCGGACGGCAGCAGTTCCTCGGTCCGGACGACGTCTACGTTCAGCACGAGGTCTGCGCCCGGACCTACGGCTGGTCGGGGTCCGGAGCCTCCCAGGCCGTGCTGATCGACGCCGAACGGCTGGGGCTCCCGGTCGAGTCGGTGGTGGAGGCGGGCTTCCGGCTGCGGGCGAGTCCGATGTACGACCTGGTGCTCGGGCATCTGCGCGGGCTGTGGCGCGATCCGGCCCTCCTTGAGGCCGATCCCGGTGCCCCGGCGCTGTCGGACGCGACCGTCGGCCTCGTCCGGGCGCTGCTCGTCTCCGCCGCCCACGACCCGGGTGATCCGCCGGTCAGAGCCGCCATGGACGACACCCTCCTCACCCGCATCCTGGCCTATCTGCGCAGGCACTTGACCGAGCCCGACCTCACCCCGGAGCGCGTCGCCGCGGAGCACGCGATGTCGCGGCGCCATCTGTACGCCGTGCTCGGCCGGGCGGGCATCAGCCTCGAGCAGTGGCTGATCGAGCGGCGGCTGGAGAGGGCCCGAGCCCTGCTGGCGTCCCCGTCGTACCGCGGACTCACCGTGGCCGCGGTCGCGGCCCGGTGCGGCTTCGGCAGCGCAAGTCACTTCACCCGCCGTTTCCGGGCGGCCTACGGGCTCACCCCGCGCGAATGGCGGCGGCACGCGGAGAACGAGGCGGTGGCGAAGGCATCGCTCGTGCTCTCCCGGGCGGCCGGTCCACTGGCGTTCGTGCCCGCCGTGTCCTCGGCGGACGCCGCTGTGCTCGTCCCGGGACCCGCCGGCGACGTTCCGCCGCCCGAGTCGGACCGCGGGTAGACACCGGCACGGCGCGGCCCCCACGGGGGGACGGGCCGCGTGCCACGGCGACCGCCGGGCGTCCCCGCGGGGCCCGCGCTCCGGCCCGCTGCATCCGGGCTCTTGACCTGCGGTGTCGAATCCTTGTCCCAGCATGCAGGAACCCACCGGTTCATGGCCCGTCCCGGGCGACGCGACCCACGATGGTGCGGGTGGGCCGACGCCGTCGGCGGACGCGAGGGGGAGGGGCCGATGGGGTACGCGGGGTTGCCTCGTTCCGGACCGGTCGTCCCGATGGCCGCGATGCCGGAACGGACGGAGAACGGGGCCGGACCTCATGGCGTCCGCACCCCGACCGTGGGCCCGCTGAGCGGCGCATCCGCCCCGACACCTCCTGAGACAAGGAATCTCCCATGACAACCGCGGAAGAACTCGAACGCATCGCACGCATCAACGCCGGTGGCCGCACCCCCGTCGTCTTCGTGCACGGACTCTGGCTGCTCCCCAGCAGTTGGGACCGGTGGACCACGGTCTTCGACGAGGCGGGCTACGCCTCGCTCACCCCGGGCTGGCCGGACGACCCGGACACCGTCGCCGAGGCCCATGCCCATCCCGAGGTGTTCGCGGGCAAGAGCGTCGGCCAGGTGGCCGACCACTTCGCGGACATCATCGGACGGCTCGAGCGCAAGCCCGTTGTGATAGGCCACTCCTTCGGCGGGCTGATCACGCAGATGATCGCCGGCCGTGGACTGGCCGCGGTCTCCGTGGCCATCGACCCCGCCCCCTTCCAGGGTGTCCTGCCACTGCCGTTCTCGTCGCTGCGCGCCGCGAGCGCGGTGCTGGGCAACCCGGCGAACTACCACCGGGCCGTGCCGCTCACCTACGAGCAGTTCCGCTACGCCTTCGCCAACGCGGTGAGCGAGGAGGAGGCCAGGGAGCTGTACGAGCGGTTCGCCGTGCCGGCGCCGGGCGAGCCCCTGTTCCAGGCGGCGGTCGCCAACATCAATCCCTGGAGCGAGGTCAAGGTCGACACCCAGTCACCGGAACGCGGTCCGCTGCTGATCGTCTCCGGCGAGAAGGACCACACGGTCCCCTGGGCCATCGCCAACGCCTCGTACAAGAAGCAGGAGCGCAACGAGCACGCGGTGACCGAGATCCACGAGATGCCCGGGCGCGGGCACGCCCTGACCATCGACAACGGGTGGCGTGAAGTGGCCGATACGGTACTGGCCTTCGTGTCGCGCTTCGCCAAGTGACCCGTCCGGGCCCTCCGCAGGGTCCGGGTGCCGGGGACCGGGCCCTCGCCCGTCCCCGGCACGCGCGTGTTCCGCCGTGCGGAGGGCTCGGGCGAGGGCCGTCCGGGACGTGGTTCCGAGCAACCGGGAGGTTCTTCAAGGGCGGTCGGCGACCGTGCGGGAGCACCGGCTCGGCCGCTCGCCGACCCGCCGACCCGCCGGCCCGCCGGTCCGCCGGACCGGACGCCGCGAACCGCCCGGTCCCGCCGTCGCCGCGTGGTGAGCGGGCGCGGGTCCGCGGGCGGACCCGCGGCGCGACTCCCGTCAGGCCTGCGCTCGCCCGGGGAGTGGAAGGGGTGCAGTGCGTGCCCCGGGACCTCACCGGTCCGCGCGGGCGCTGGTGGCACCGCCGTGCGCCGTGGGCGGGACCCGCTCGCGCGGCAGACACCGGTTTCCGGCGCCCGGCATCACGAAGGCGGCCGGAAGCGTTCCGGGCCCGCCCCGCCGGAGGCCGAATTCTGATCCGTACGTGCGCAGTTCTGGCCCTTGTGTGCTCTCCCGGGGCGCGGCCCGCTCCGCAGCCTTGTCCGCGCCGCCCCGGCGACTAGTCTCCCCACGTGTCACCGTGGGAAGGACGACCATGACCACCACGACCTGGAGGACGGCGACCGTCCCGCTGGAGGACCGCGCCGAGGCACTGCGCCAGACCATCCGGCGACAGGTCGTACCGGTCGATCTCGTGCTGCCGCGCGAGCCCGAGTGCGTGTACGCGGATGTGACGATCACGGACATCGGTGACCTCCAGGTGAGTTCCGTGCGGGCGAATCCCGCGACCGTGCACCGCACCGCCAAACTGGCCAGGGCGGACGACGAGCCCGTGGTCTTCATCAGCCTCCAGGTGTCGGGGGAGAGCACCGTCGTCCAGGACGGGCGCGGCGCCGTGCTGCGGCCGGGCGACATCGCCTTCTACGACACAAGACGGCCGTACACGCTGCTGTTCGACCGCGGTGTGGACATGCACTTCTTCCGCGTCCCGGTGCGCGACATCGCCCTGCCCGACGAGGTCATCGGCCAGGCGGTCGCCCGCAGACTGGGACCCGAGGGCGCGGTCAGCGGGATGGCGACGGGCTATCTGACCCGACTGGCGGAGCACCGCGAGCAGTTCGACGCGACCGCCGCGCATCTGCTCGCCGCGCCGAGCATGGAACTGATCAGGGCGGTGCTGGCGGCCCAGTCGGACCGGCCGTGGCTCATGGCCGGGGCCCTGCACGAGACACTCGCCGTACGCATCCTCGAGCACATGCGGGCGCATGTGGCGGACCCGGATCTGTCACCGGCGAGCGTCGCCCGTGCGCACCACATATCGGTCCGCCACCTCTATGCGATCCTGGCGCGCAACGGCATCGGGTTCGGTGACTGGGTACGCGCCGAACGGCTCGACGCCTGCCGCCGTGAACTCTCACGGGTGCCGCCGACCACGGAGACGATCGCCGCACTGGCCCGCCGGTGGGGTTTCAAGTCCCCGTCGCACTTCAGCCGTGCGTTCAAGGCGGCCTACGGGATGTCGCCGCAGGCGTGGCGCGAGTTGAGGCACCTGTCCTGACGGCTGCCGCCCACCGGCCGTCGTCCGCGAGACCGCCGTGGTGCGGGACGCGCCGGCTCCGTGAGCCGAGCGGCTTCGACATGAACGACGCCGAACGGCGTTACGGTTCCCTCAGATCGCCGGCCGCCCGTAGGTCCCGGACGTCAAAGGTGCCCGGGCGCATGGTCGTTCCGGTCGGCCGAAGAGCCGTCCGGCCTTCACGTTCCCGATGCCGCCGGTCTCCCAGGAGCGGACGGGACACCGGGCTGCGACCGGCCGCACCGACTCCCCGTACGCCGCCGCGACGACACCCCTGGTTTCCGGTCAGTTCTCCGATCACTCGCCATCGCACGCGGTCAGCTGTGATGATGTGGATCAGGGGAGTGACCGGTGAGGTAATGAGATCCGGGGGGATCGATGAGCACTACGACGACGTCCGCGCTGATACGGCTGAAGTCCGCGCAGAAGAGCGCGAAGGGTGTGTCGCTGTATTCGCGGTTCGTGAACCGGCCCGCGGGCCGGTATCTGGCCGCCGGCGCCTACCGGGTCGGGATGACACCGAATCATGTCACCGCGATCAGCGCGACGTTCAGCTTCGCTGCCGTTGTGGTGGCGGCGCTCGCCGAGCCCACCTGGGCCGTGGGCCTGGTGGTGTGGCTGGGGCTCGCGGTGGGGTTCGCCTTCGACTCCGCCGACGGGCAGCTCGCCCGGCTGCGCGGCGGCGGCAGCGCGGTGGGTGAGTGGCTCGACCATGTGGTCGACTGCGCCAAGATCACCGCGTTGCACACCGCCGTGCTGATCTCCTTCTACCGGCACCCCGATCACTTCGGGACCGAGGCCGACGGCTGGCTGCTGGTGCCGCTCGGCTTCCAACTCGCCGCCGTCGTCACGTTCTTCGGCGGATTGCTCACCGAGCAGCTCAAGCCCAAGGCGGCCCCGGGCGACCGCGCCGAGCCCTCCACGGCACGCGCGGTGGCCCTGCTGCCGGTCGACCACGGGGTGTTCTGCCTGGTGTTCCTGTTGCTCGGTGGCGGCGGCGCCTTCCGATGGGCCTACACCGTCCTCGCCGTCGCCGCCGCGCTCTTCCTCGTCGCCTTCCTCACCAAGTGGTTCCGGGAGCTGTCCGCAGTTCGTCGGTGAACCGCGTCCCGTCGAGGGCGTCGATGGCGCGTCGCAACTGGGTGCTCGACGTGTGCACGGTGTACGGGAAGTAGACGACGTCCACGCCCACCGTGGCGAAGTCCCGCTCCAGCCGTTCCCCCTTCGGCGTGTCCCGCCAGTCGTCGCCCTTGAACAGCACGTCGAAGCGGACCTGCTTCCACGTCTCCAGCTTGTCCGGCACTGTCTCGACGAACGCGGCGTCCACGTAGCGGATGCTGCGGACGATCTCCAGCCGCTCGACCAGCGGGATCATCGGCCGTCTGCCCTTGGCCCGTTCGGCCATCTCGTCCGAGACCACGCCTGCCACCAGGTAGTCGCACTGGGCGCGTGCGTGGCGCAGGATGTTCAAGTGCCCGATGTGGAACAGATCGTAGGCGCCCGGCGCGTAGCCCACGCGATACGGCTTGCTCGATGGCACAGATGCCCCCCTCGTTCGATGGTGTCCCCCAGTGCGCACCCCCTTTGCGGGGGATGCACAGACTTTGACGATAGCGTTCATGCTCGGTGCAGGAAGGGTGAACAATTAGGGTGCGTCCTGGTTCACTTCTGTCAGGGTGTGGGACCGGGGGGTCCTGGTAAGGCGTGGACGCACAGGGGAGGCCGCCGAGGCGGCCGGGGGGAAAGGTTTCATCTGGTGACAGAGGCCCACAACGAGCGTCGTGAACGGGACGGGGGCGTGGCCGCGCACACACCCGGCTCCGTGCCGCGGCAGCGCACCACCGAGCCGGACGTCGCCGTCGGCGAGTCGGGCGGGTCCGCCCCGTCCGGACGCCGATTGCTCGTGGTGTCCACCAACTACGCACCCGAGCACACCGGTATCGGCCCCTACGCCACCGGCGTCGCGGAGCACTGGGCGAGCCGCGGGCACGACACCCATGTACTGGCCGGGCTTCCCCACTACCCGTCCTGGCGCCTGGATCCCGCCTACCGCGGGGTGTGGCGGGCCACCGAGCAGCGTGCCGGGGTCATCGTGCACCGTCGCCGGCACACCGTTCCGGCGCGCCAGAGCGCCCTGCGCAGAGCCCTGTTCGAGGGGTCGATACTCGCCCACGGTCTTGTCGCCCCGCCCCGCACCGGTCGCCTCGACGCCGTCCTCGCCCAACTGCCCAGTCTCGCGGGAGGGGTGCTCGGCGCCCGTATCGCCGCCCGGCATCGCGCCCCGTACGTGCCGGTCGTGCAGGACCTCATGGGCGCGGCGGCCGCGCAGTCCGGCATCCAGGGGGGCGGTCGCGCCGCGGAGCTGGCCGAGCGCGCGGAGTCCTGGGTGCTGCGGCGCGCCACCCTCGTCGGCGTCATCCATGAGACGTTCGTCGAACGGGTGCGGGCCATGGGCGTGGACCCGGGCCGTATCCGCCTGGTCCCCAACTGGTCGCACATACAGGCGCCTTCGGCGCTGCGCGCGCAGACCCGGGAGCGCCTCGGCTGGCGACCGGAGCAGACCGTGGTCCTGCACTCCGGAAACATGGGCCTGAAGCAGGGGCTCGACGTGCTGGTGGAGGCGGCCCGCCGGGATCCCGCCACCCGCGTGGTGCTGATGGGCGACGGCAATCAGCGCGAGCACCTCGTGCGCCGCGCCGAAGGGCTGCCCAACCTGGAGTTCCTGCCTTCGGTGGACGACGCGGACTTCCCCGACGTGCTGGCCGCGGCCGATGTGCTCGCCGTCACCCAGCGTGCCTCGGTCCTCGACATGAGCGTCCCGTCCAAGCTCACCTCCTATTTCGCGGCGGGCCGCCCGGTGGTCGCCTCCGTCGCCGCCGAGGGCGGAACGGCCCGCGAGGTGCTGCGCTCCGGAGCCGGTCTGCTGGTGGAACCGGAGAATCCCGATCAGTTCCTGTCAGCGGTGCGTAGACTCGCCGAAGACCCGGTGACGGCAGACGAGTTGGGCGCGGCGGGACCGCGCCATGTGGCTGCCCATCTGTCACGGGAGGCGGGTCTTGCGCGGATCGACGCGTTGATCGACGAGGCGTTGGGGGGTCTTGCCCGGTGAGCGACACACACGTTCCCCTCCGGGGCGAGGACGAGCCGGAGCAGTTGCGTGAACAGTTCCGTCAACTGCTGCGCTACCGTTGGCTGATCGGCGGCGGCGTCGGTGTCGGGCTGCTGGCCGGTGCCTGGCTCGGCATCACCGGCGCCGACAGCTACGCCGCCACCACCGACATCGTGCTGCGCGCTCCCACCAGCGACCCCTTCGCGCCGACCCTGTCCAGCGACAAGGCGCTCAACATGGGGTCCGAGCGGCAGACGGCGCTCAGCCGCAAGGTCGCCGAGGAGGCCGCGAAGCGGCTCGGCCTCGGCGCGGACGAGGTCGACCGGCTTCAGAACGGACTCCAGGTCACCAACCCGCCGCAGACCCTCGTGCTGCACTTCTCGTACACCAGTTCCGACCCGAAGGAGGCGGCGCGCCGCGCCAACGCCCTCACCCAGGCCTACATCGACCTGCGCAAGGAGCAGTGGGAGTCCGTCCAGGGGGCCATGCTCAAGAGCCTGCGGAACCAGCTCAATCCCGTCGCCAAGCAGAACGACGAACTCTCCCAGCGGCTCAAGCAGTTGCCCGACGGCTCCGCCGCGGACTCCGCCTATGCCGTACAGGCCAACCTGCTCAGCCGCATCACCGACCTGAGCAGCAAGATCACCGGCCTGCAGATGCTCGACATGACGCCCGGCAACGTGATCCGCAACGCCACCGCGCCCACCTCGTCCGACGGCCCCGGCCTGCCGCTCTCGCTCGGACTCGGCGGCCTCGTCGGCGTCGGTCTCGGCCTGCTCGGCGCCTGGGTGCGCCTGATCTTCGACCCCGCACCGCGCTCGGCAGGTGACGTGGCCCGCGCGGTGCACGGTCCCGTCCTCGGCGCGCTGCCGCGCGGCTCGGCCGGTGCGCTGGTGGTCGGCCGCACCGACTCCCGGGCGGCCGAGGAGTACCGCTCGATCGCCTTCCGGCTCGCCTACGACGAGAGGTTCGCCGACCGGCGCCGGCTGCTCGTCGTCGCCCCCCGCGGCTCCATGGAGTCCAGCGTGGCGGTCGCGGCCAACCTCGCCGCGTCCTTCGCGGAGACCGGCAAGAACGTGCTGCTCGTGGAGGCCGACCTGCGTACTCCGTCCCTCTCCGAACGGCTCGATGTGTCCGCCGCCGCCCGGCCCCGCTGGAGCAGCACCGTCGAGCCCGCCGAGGGCGAGTGGCCCGGTCCCGGAAAACTCCTGGTCGACGCGGGGGAGTCCGGGGCCTTCGGCCTCGTCCCCGGCGAGCGGGTGCGCAACGTCCCTCGCGCGCTGACCTCCGCGCGGACGACCAGGCTGATCGCCGAGGCCGACGACCCCGACGCCACCGTCGTGGTCGTCGCCCCGCCCGTCCTCGCCTATGCCGACGCCCTCGCGCTCGTCGACCGCGTGGACGGGGTGCTCATCGTCTGCGACCCGCGCACCGTGCACCGCGCCGACCTCGTCCGCATCCGTGAGCTGATCGTCGGTGCCGGCGGGACCGTGCTCGGCGCGGTGACGCACACCGATTCGCACCGGCGCGAGGCGGCCGCCCGCCGCGACTCCCGGCGCCGTGCGGCCAAGAGCCCGGCGGTCCGGCCGGCGGCCCGGCCCGACACCCGCCTCGAGACCGAGCGGCACATCGACGGTGACGGCAGCGACACGATCGCTCTGCGCACCGTCCGCTCGGGGGACCGGTGACAGCCGCGGGGGACCAGGGGCCGGCCCAAGGCCCGTCGCGGGAACCGCGGCGTTCGACGGCCGCGTTCGCCTCGGTGCTCGACCAGGCGGCGTCCAGCCTCACCAACATCGCCGTGCTGGTCATCGCCGCCCGTGTCTCCACCGCGCACGGGTTCGCCACCTTCTCGATGGTCTACCTGACCTTCACGGTGCTGCTCGGCCTCAACATGGCGTACGTGGGCCAGGCGGTCGTGCTCATCCGCGGCGGTACCGCGACGACGGGTGCCGCCTGCCGGTCCGCGATTGTGTTCACCGCGCTGGGCGCCACCGCCGTCGGCGTCCTGCTCACCGCCGTCGGCGCGGGATCCGCCGCCCTCACCGGCGGCTGGGCCGGGCCGGGCGGAGCCTTCCTCGCCCTCGGTCTCGTACTGCCGCTGGTGCTGGTGCAGGACGGGCTGCGCTACACGTTCTCCACCCTGCGGCGCCCCGGACTGGCGCTGGCCGCGGACAGCCTGCGCCTGGTGTGTGTGGTGCCCGCGTTGCTGCTTCAGCCCCGGCACACCTCCCCGGGGCTGCTCGTGGCCGTGTGGGGACTGTCCGCCGTGCCTGCACTGCTGCTCGGCCTCTTCCTGTTGTGGCCCCATGTGCGCGGCACCCGGGCCGACCTGTTGCCCTATGTGCGCCGGGGTCATCTGGGACAGCGTTTCGTGGTGGAGTTCGCCGTGGGCAACGCCTCCAGCCAGCTCGCCGTGCTGGGCCTCGGGCTGTTCGCCGCCCCGCTGGCGGTCGGAGCGCTGCGCGGTGCCACCACGCTCTTCGGCCCGCTCAACGTCCTGTTCAACTCGGTCAACGCGTTCGGGCCGCCGCTGCTGAGCCGGCTCGGGGGCCGCCGGGCCACCGCCCGCGCCGCCGCCGGACTCGGCGCGGTGCTCTGTGCCGTCGGTCTAGCCTGGGGACTGGTGCTGTACGCCCTGCCCGACGGCATCGGGCGTCAACTCCTCGGAGCCACCTGGCAGTCGGCCTCCGCGCTGCTGCCCGCCTCGGGCGCCCAGTACGCGGTGATGGGCCTCGGCACCTGTGCCCTGGTGACCCTGCGGGTGCTCAGCCCGCGTGCCACGCTGTCGGTGCAGGTGGTGTTCTCGCTGCTCTCGGTCGTCCTCATGCTCGCTGGATACGCGGTGACCGGCTCGGCGCTCGGCGCCGCCTGGGGACTCGCCGCGGGCTCCGCGCTGAAGGCGGTGGCGGCCTGGACACGCGTCGCCCGTCTGCGTGTGGAGGAGCAGCCCGCGGCGGCCCCGGTCCCGGCGGTCCCCACGGGCTGAGAGCCGACCGGCCCCGCTCAGCGCAGCCCGGCCGCCCGGTCCTGCCGGAACGTGGTGATCAGCGCGATGCAGCACGCCGCGATCGCCACACGCCCCGACGCCTGCAACAGGGGCCCCCGAAGCAGGATGAAGGAGTACCCGGCGACCAGCGGCACGGTCAGCGCGATCAGACTGCCCGGCGGGGACCGGCGCACCGCACGGCGCGCATAGCGGCGGTCGACCCGCGCCGCCGCGTACCCGAGGGCCACGAACCCGGCCGACATACCGACCGGACCGAAGTCGATCCACAGCTCGGCCCACACCGGGGACGAGAGATTGGTGTTGGTGGCCCCCATCCACTGGCCGATCACCACACCGGTGTCCATCGGCTTGCCCGGCCACACCGACCGGGGAACGGCGAACAGCACCGCGCCCGCCAGCTGGCGACCGTAGGTGTGCCCTGGCCCCGACCGCACATAGGTGACGGTGTTGGCGAACATGCCGACCTGGTCGTAGTCCTTGAGGGCCAGCGGCTCCAGGGGCGAAGTGGTCTGGATCGGGCGGTAGTTGGCGTCGTCGTAGCGGAACCGGTCCGCGAACGGGAAGACGACGAGCGCCACCACCACACCCAGGCTCAGAGCGATCCGGTACATCGCGGCGCTCACCGGGAACACGGTGAACAGCAGTGAGAACAGGACGGTGAGGAACCAGAAGCGCGGGTTGGATATCGGGTTGTTGACCAGAGCGTTCAGCGCGGCGAGCGCCAGCCACACGGCGATGATCAGCACGGAACGGCGGGCCCTGCGCGAGGTCACCAGCCACCGTGTGTACACCAGCCAGGCGATGAGGGCGGGCACGGTGCCGAAGCCCCGTACGATCGCCTGGCCCGCCTGCGAGTCGGCCTGGGAGAGCCCCGACTCCTCGACGCTGCTGATGATCTCCTGACGGCTGGTGAAGAAGACCGCCGGGCCGCCGAGCTTGACCACGAGGAGCGCCGACCCGACAAAGGCGACGAGCGTCAGCAGGTACAGGCGGCGACGGTGCACCAGCGCCGGGCGCACGGTGTCGTTCCGCTCCCGGCCCGGCCGCTGACGGGCGAGCAGCGAGCCGATGTCGAAGGCGACACAGCCGATCAGGACGAGCGAGACCGCTTCGGTCAGGTCGCTGCGCGACCCCACCACCGGGGTCGGTGTGCGGCCGAGCACGGCCTGGGCGAGCGGTGCCACTCCCATCGCCATGTAGACGAACAGCCAGAACGAACCGGCGAGCAGCTTGCGGCGGCTGGTGAGGATCATCGCGGACAGCCGGATGCCCGCGTACATCGTCAGCGCCAACTGCACCCACAGCGCCGCGTCGCGCGGGCCCGTGCCGGGCTGGACCAGCACCAGCAGCGGCAGGAACACCGAGAAGCCGAGCACGAGCGGGACGGACAGCGCGCGCGAGAGCAGCGTGCGCGGTGAGAAGGGCGGCAGCGCGGTGCGCTCCGGCCAACCCGGCCGCGGTGTCTCGGGCGCCGTCGTCGCACCCCGGTCCGTCTGCTGCGTCATGGCGCCCCCGCCCCCGGAAAAGATCCCCGCCGCAGTCTACCGACGCTCCGCCTGCGGTGAACGGTCAGCTACTAGAGTGTGACGAAGGGGCGTCAGGGGAGGCGCCGTTGGGGGGATGGATCGATTCGTGAACTCCCGGCCTTAACACT
>Ga0102590_1001650_pt1 | contig 31901 bp, 28 predicted proteins | sample AraplaMF_Col_mMF_FD_76859 | JGI IMG/M metagenome (GOLD analysis project Ga0102590, IMG submission 76859) | Arabidopsis root microbial communities from the University of North Carolina, USA - plate scrape MF_Col_mMF | ecosystem: Host-associated > Plants > Roots > Endosphere | place: USA... | reverse complement strand
GGCTGGCTGACCAGATGCAGGGCCAGCAGGATCTGGTTGAGCAGGCCGTCGTGCTGGAGGATGTTGATCCAGGCGTAGATGCGGATCAGGAACGAGGTCCAGAACGGCACGATCACCAGCACCATCGTCACCGCCTGCCAGCGCGTCGGCAGCCGCGCCATGCCGTAGGCGATGGGATAGCCAATCAGCAGCAGCAGCGCAGTCGCCGTGACGGCGACGGTGAGGCTGCGCACATAGGCGAACACGTAGATGTCGTCGGAGGCGAGCAGTCTGAAATTGTCGAGCGACAGCGCGGAAAACGCCGCGCTCAGCGCTGCCCATCCCGCCGTCAGGTCGAACACCGGCTCGTAAGGCGGCTGCGCGATCACCGTCTGCGACAGGCTGATCTTCAGCACGAAGCCGAACGGCACCAGGAAGAACAACACCATCCAGACATAGGGCGCGATCGCGGCAAAGCGCGCTGGCCGCGCGAAGATGCGGCGGGAGCTCATGACGTCAGCACCATGCAGTCGTCGGGCGCGAACCAGGCGACGACATGCTGGTTCAGGCTGTAGGCATCGACATCGAGGCGCGCGCTGTTGGCGACGGACGCCTGTACCATCCCGCCGGTATCGAGCTTCACCTTGTAGGTGGTGGTGCCGCCGAGATAGCAGATGTCGGCGATCACGCCGTCGAGCCGGTTGATCGCCGTCTCGTGACCGGCCTCGCTCACCGGGCCCCGGCGCGACAGCTTGACCTTTTCGGGACGGATCGCGACCGCCAATTTTCCACCGCCGACCGGTTCGCGCGGCTCGGCCACCACCAGCGAACCCGCATCACGCGTGCCGATGACCAGGCGATGGCCGTCGCGCAATTTGGACTCGCCGTCGAACAGATTGATGTCGCCGACGAACTCCGCGATCCAGCGCGAGCGCGGCGCCTCGTAGAGCTCGCGGGGGCTGGCGACCTGGGCCAGTTTGCCTGATTTCATCACGCCGATCCGGCTCGCCATCGTCATGGCCTCCTCCTGGTCGTGGGTAACGATGATGAAGGTCATGCCGAGCCGGCGCTGCAGCTCCATCAGCTCGCCTTGCGTGCTCTCGCGCAGCTTCTTGTCGAGCGCGGCGAGCGGCTCGTCGAGCAACAGCAGTTGCGGCCGGCGTGCCAGTGCCCGCGCCAGCGCCACACGCTGGCGCTGGCCGCCGGAAAGCTGGTCGGGCTTGCGCTTCTCCAGCCCATCGAGCTTCACCAGCGCGACCATCTCGGCCACGCGCGTGGCGATGTCGGCACGCGCCATGCCGGCGCGTTTCAGGCCGAAGGCGATGTTGTCGCGCACCGACAGATGCGGGAACAGCGCATAGTTCTGGAACATCATGTTGATCGGGCGCTCGTGCGGCAAAGCCTGCGCGATGTCCTGGCCGCCGAGCAGAATGCGCCCTTCGTCCGGCGCCTCGAAGCCGGCGAGCATGCGCAGCAGCGTGGTCTTGCCGCAGCCGCTGGGCCCGAGCAGCGCAAAGAACTCGCCGTGCTTGACGTCGAGCGAGACGCCGTCCACGGCGCGGAAGGTGCCGAAGGTCTTGGCGACGCCCTCGATGCGCAGCAGCGGCTGGCCGGCAGCCGGATGCGCGTCTCTGCCGACTGCACCAGCTGCGCTGCCTGTTGTGAGCAACTCTTCAGACATATTCCTGCCAACCCCGATTCCGCCGCACGCTAGCGACCGATCGGCCTTTGCTCAACCGGTTCAGGACTTTTCGTTTCACGTCACACTCGCCATGAACGCCACCAGCGCATCCCGGTCCGCCGCGGGCATGGTCAGGCCGAGCTTGGAGCGGCGCCACAGGATATCCTCGGGAAAGCGCGCCCATTCGCAGGCCATCAGATAGCGCACTTCAGCGCCGGTCAGCTCAGGCCCGAAGGCGGGGCCCAGCTCTTCGCGCGTCTTCGCCTCGCCGAGCACCGCCGATAGCCGCGAGCCGTAGGCCGCGACCAGACGTCGGGCCTGCGTCTCCTCGAGAAAGCGCCAGCGGTCGCATGCGAGTTCGACTTCAAGGTCGAAACGGTCCCAGGCAAAATCGCCGCCGGGCAGCGCCGCACCGGCGGTCCAGCGCGGCGACATCGGATAGAACGGCGTCAGCCGCGTCACTGCCCGCTCCGCGCGCAGGCGCGACGTCGTGACGTCACCGCCGAACATCGTGATCAGCGGCGCCTTGCGCCGGCGCGCGTGGAACAACGTGGTGCCGTCGCGCCGCCGTGCGGACGCCAGCGTCAGATTGACGCCGGAGACCGCGCGGACCACGTCGGTCGGCGCGACACGCTCTCGGAAATAGCGGCTGGCGGCGTCGCAGAGATAGCTGACGTCAGCCCCCGCCATCGCCACGATCGCGGGATCGCCGGTGAAGTCGTGCGTGACCGTCCCGATCAGCGTGAAGTCGTGCGCGAAGCTGGACGCGAAGATCAGCCGTCCATCGCTGTTCTGGAAGACGTAGACGCGGTCATGCTCGAACAACCTGGGCACGACGATCTGGCTCATCTGCATGGCCGCCATCGCGGGGAGCGGCTGCCGCAGCACGGTCTCCGCGACCATCGAGGTCCAGCCGCCCGTGGCGTTGGCCAGCGCCCGGGCCGTGATCGTGCGGCGATGGCCGCGGTCGACCACCGCGAGCCTCCAGGTGTCGGTTCGATCGGCGCGCACGCAGCGCGCCCCGGTCCGGATCACCGCGCCGCGTTCGGCCGCGTCGAGCGCCGTGAGGACCACCAGGCGGGAATCGTCGACGACGCAGTCCGAATATTCGAAAGCCGTGCCGAACGGACGCTTCAGCGCATTGCCGACAGGATGATGTGTGATGTCGAGGGTCGCAGCGACAGGCAGCCCGCCACGAGTCGTCAGGCTGTCATAGACGAACAAGCCGGCGCGCAGCAGCCAGGGTGGGCGCTCCTCGGAATGGGCGGGAATCACGAACCGCATCGGCCGCACCAGATGCGGCGCGATCCGGAGCCAGGTCCGGCGCTCGGCCAGCGCCCGGTGCACCCGCCTGAAACCGCGGCGCTCCAGCACCGAGAGATCGCCATGGATCAACCGCGGCGTCGCCGAGGACGCGGCGCCGCCGAGATCGCCCTGCTCCAAAAGGATGACGCGCAGGCCGCGGCCAGCCGCATCGCGGGCGAGGCTGACACCGTTCAGACCGCCACCGATGATCGCGAGGTCGTAATCCGCCATGAAGCCGTCGAATGGGAGCGAAGCGCTCCATCATTAGCCGGTCTTGAGCGCGAGCTCCATCGTCTCGGCGCGACCGACGAGGTCGGCATATTTCCCGATCGGCAGCGGCTTGCCGAGCAGATAGCCCTGCACGCCGTCGCAGCCCTCCCGGGCGAGGAAGGCAAGCTGGTCGATCGTCTCGACACCCTCCGCGACGATCGACATGTCGAGGCCGTGGCCGAGATCGATCACGGCGCGCACGATCGCGGCCGATTGCGGGTTGCGGCCGAGATTGATGATGAAGGCGCGGTCGATCTTGATCTTGTCGAACGGGAACGCCTGGAGATAGCTCAGCGAGGAATAGCCGCTGCCGAAATCGTCCATGGAGATACGCACGCCGAGCGCCTTCAGCCGGCGCAGCAGCGCGAGGCCCCGGTCGAAATCCTCGATCAGCACGCCCTCGGTGATTTCGAGCTCGAGCCGGCCGGGCGAAAGCCCGGTTTCGAGCAGGATCGAATGCACCAGCCCGACCACGTCTCCGTGCATGAACTGAGCCGGCGACAGATTGACCGCGACCTGAAGCGGTTTCGGCCAGGACGCCGCCTCGCGGCATGCCTGGCGCAGGATCCACTCGCCCATCTCGACGATCAGGCCGCTCTCCTCGGCGATCGGGATGAAGTCGGCCGGTGAGACCTGGCCACGCACCGGATGCTGCCAGCGCGCCAGCGCCTCGAAGCCGATGATGTCGCTCTCGGCGACACTGTGGCGCGCGATGCCCTGCGGCTGGAAGGCCAGCGAGAGCTCGCCGTTCTTGATCGCGTTCGACAGGTCCTGGTGCAGCACGCGGCGGTCGCGGATCTGCTGGTCCATCTCCGGCTGGTAGAGGCTGATCGTGCCGCGCGACTTCTGCTTGGCGCGGAACAGTGCCGCACCGGCATTGGCGAGCAGCGAGGCGCCGTCGGCGCCATTGTGCGGGAAGATCGACATGCCGGTGGTGACGCCGGCGCGGACCGCCCGACCGTCGATCTGGAATTCCTGGGTGACGGCCTCGCCGACATGCTGCGCCAGCGCGAGGCCCGCTTCGGGCTGCTTGCCGTCGATGATGAGCCCGAACTCGTCGCCGGACAGGCGCGCCACCAGGCCGCCGCGCGCGACGTCCTGGAGGCGCTGGGCGACCTCGATCAGCAGCTTGTCGCCGAGCGCATGGCCGAACACGTCGTTGACCTCCTTGAGGCCGTCGAGGTCGATCGAGAGGACCGCGAATTCCTCGCCGGTGCCCTCGCAAGCCTCGATCATCTGGTTCAACGCCTGCAGGAAGGCCGCGCGGTTCGGCAGGTCGGTGAGGCCGTCGTGATAGGCCATGTGCGCCATGCGCGACTCGGTCTGCCGGCGGTCGGTGACGTCCTCGTGGGTCTTGATCAGATATTGCGGCTCGCCGGCATCGTCGAGCACGGTGGCGCGGCGAGTGAGGAACAGGCGCAGCCCGGCCTTGGTCGAGATCGGGTGCTCCTCGGAGATCATCCCGCGCTTCTTGATCGCGGCTTCGTCGCGCGCGATGATCAGCTTGGCTTCCTTGGCATTGAAGATGTCGGAGGCGGTCAGGCCGGTCGCCTCCTCGCGTCTGCGGTTGAGGATCGTCTCCGCGCTGCGGTTGGCGAGCAGATAGCGGCCGTCCTTGACCTGCTCCACGATCAACGCCACCGGGATGTTGTCGACGACGAGCTCCAGGAACTTCTTCGTGCTCTCCAGCTCCTGCGACAGCGAGCGGCGGTCGGTGATGTCCTCGAACACCAGCAGCAGGAATTCGGGCTTGTTGCGCTCGTTGCGGACCACAATACGAATCGAAGCCACCATGCGCCGCTCGCTGCCGCGCTCGACCTCGAATTCGTTGCGATACTGCCCGTCCGGTGCCAGAAGCGCGGTGCGGTCGGTGGCCTCGATGCTTGCCGCCGAAATGGACCCGAACAGCTCGCGCGCGTTCTTGCCGACAACCTGGTCGCGCGAAAAGCCCCAGAACCGCTCATAGGCGCTGTTGGCGAAGATGTAGCGGCCGTCCTCGATGCTCTTGGCGGCGACGCAGGCCGGCACGTGGTCGAGCACCGTTTCCAGGAACTGCTTGGTCGAGGCGAGCTGCCGCGACAGCCTGCGCTCCTCGCTGACGTCGAGATGCGTCGCCACCGAGCCGCCGTTCGGCAGCACGAAATATTTCACCAGGATGGCGCGACCATCAGGCAGTTCGGTGATCAGGCCGTTGGGGCTTGCCGCCTTCTCGTAGAAATCCTCGTCGGAGATGCCAAGAACGCCGCGCTTGCGCCGCAACTCGAGGATGTCGTAGCCGGTCATGCCGGTCCACAGATCCGAGCGCGACAGGCCGTAGATCTCGAGATAGCGATCGTTGCAGAACATGATGCGCCGCTCCGCATCCGTCATCACCACGCCCTGGTTGAGATTGTTCATGGCCGAGGAGATGAACGCGCTGCGGCGCAGTTGCGACCGCCTGGTCCGGCGCAGCGAGGAATGGATCCACAGCGCGACCGCGGCCAGCAGCGCGCAGATGACGATGCCACCGATCAGGGCTTCCCAGACCACGTTGGCATCGAGCTTGTCGAAAGCCGGCGCGGACAGACTGTCCGACAGCGTAAAGGCACGCGCAGGCGCGACCGCGCCGGCCAGGCACACGACGGCCTGCACAGCAATCAGTAGCGTGCTGCCCACATGCCAGTTCTTCTCAGCCATCAGCCACCCGCGATTTCAACGTCGGATTGTCTGGCCTCGCGGGTTTGGATCGGGTAAACGCCTGTACGTGCAACAGAAAAATGCGACGCGAAATACGGCAATTGCCCTGACATGATAAATGCTTCCTTAATGGAAAACGGCCGCGCGGCCCGTTTGCCCGGCAACCCGATCCGACCGGCCCCTCCAGCGAGCCTTCTGCACAACCATGGATAGGGTCGACTGCGTCGTCATCGGAGCCGGCGTGGTCGGGCTCGCGGTGGCTCGAAAGCTCGCCCAGGCCGGGCGCGAGGTGATCGTGCTCGAGGAAGCCGAGGCCATCGGCACCATCACCTCCTCGCGCAACAGCGAGGTCATTCATGCCGGCATCTACTACCGCGCCGGAAGCTGGATGGCCCGCATGTGCGTCGACGGCAAGCACGCGCTGTACCGCTACTGTGGCGAGCGCGGCATTCCGCACAGGAATTGCGGCAAGCTGATCGTCGCGACCAACCCGAAAGAGACCGAGAAGCTGCAATCGATCAAGGCGCATGCCGAGGCCAATGGGGTGCTCGACATGCAACTGCTCGCGGGCGAGGCTGCACGCGCGCTGGAGCCGGCACTCGCCTGCGACGCTGCGCTACTCTCGCCGTCGACCGGCATCATCGACAGCCATGCCTACATGCTCTCGCTGCGCGGCGAGGCCGAGGCCGCCGGCGCCGCCTTCGCGTTTCACACCCCGCTGATCCGCGCCAAGGCGGCCGGCGGCGTCATCGAAGTCGAGGCGGGCGGCGAAGCACCGATGACGCTGCAATGCGACCTGCTCGTCAATGCCGCCGGGCTCTCGGCAGCGAACGTGGCGCGCCACATCGATGGCATGCCGATCGACCGGATTCCGCCGGCCTATCTCGCCAAGGGAAACTACTTCAGCTGCAACGCCAAGGCGCCGTTCTCGCGCCTGATCTATCCGGTGCCCGAGCCCGGCGGACTCGGCGTGCATCTGACGCTGGACATGGCGGGACAGGCGCGTTTCGGCCCCGACGTCGAGTGGATCGAGACGATCGATTACGAGGTCGATCCATCACGCGCCGAGCGCTTCTATCCGGCGATCCGAAAATACTGGCCGACGCTGCCCGATGGCGCGCTGATGCCGAGCTATTCAGGCATTCGCCCGAAGATCGTGCCGCCGGCGGTGGCCACGCAGGATTTCCTGATGCAGGGACCGCGCGATCATGGCGTCGAAGGCCTGGTCAACCTGTTCGGAATCGAATCGCCGGGGCTGACGTCGTCGCTCGCGATCGCGGATCACGTCGCCGAGTTGGCGCAAATCTAGGCGCCGCGCAAACATCGCTGCGCGACATACGCACCCTGCAGCAGGGATGAGCGCAATAGCTCTCACCCCTGCCTGAAAGGGTACGGTCCAAACTCTACGCTGTTACGGGGGTTACTAGTGGAGCGTGTCGCCGGTGTGCCTCAGACGCTCGATCTGGTCCTTGACCATCAACTTCCGGCGCTTCAACTCAACAATTTGCAGGTCGTCTGTTGAAAGGTGCACGAGAGCTTCGTGCAATTCGTGTTCGAGAGTTTTGTGCTTCCGTTCCAATTCAACCAGATGTGCCTGAATTGTCATTCGAAACCTCCTCGGTAGGGGTGAACCTTGGATTCGATCCGGACGAGGAAGTGTACATCACCGATTCGTTCTGTCGATGGGTATCCGTCGTCGCAGTGTCATTTTTGAAAATTCATATGTAACGAAGCGTGAGTAAGGAACCGTGCAGGAAAAATTCATGATATCAATGTGCTTGCGTAGTGCCGCAGCGAATCGTTGAACTATCTTGCGAGAGATCGGTGAGCGACGGCCCGAGATCGCTTGCGATCACGGCGCGCAAGGACGATAATTTCCACAGGGCATCCACAGCCTTAATCTCACGCCATCGGTTTTCGGCCACCGCAGACATGACCAATGAAGACGAGCGTGAGCTCGAAGCCGAGCTCACCCGGTTGCAGCAGGAACACCGAGATCTCGATGCGGCGATCGATGCACTGCATCAATCGCCTGCCCCCGACCTATTGCGGTTACAGCGGTTGAAGAAGCGCAAGCTGTTGTTGCGCGACCGTATCCAGTTCATCGAAGACCAGATCACGCCGGACATCATCGCCTGATCCACAGGCGATTTGCGCGGCAGCTCGCCGCATCCGGAATCCGCCTTGACTCCAAAAGAACAAAATAGGAACATTCGGGCAGATCAACGCCCCCCAGGAAGCGCCCAAGGAAAACTCACAAGGACAACGCAGATGCCGGCAACCGCCCTTCTCGACAACAGCCATTATGAACAGGCCTGCGATCAGGCGATCGCGATGTGCGATGGCAATCTGCGCAGCACCATCAAGGCGCTGATCATGGCCAACGAATATCTGGAAGCCGAGCTCGAGGAATTGCGGGCGGCGATTTCAGCCGGCTGCATTCCGGAGAGCTCGCGCAGCAAGATGCGGAGCAGCGCCGCTTAAGTTTTGATGCCCGGAGCAACGCGATGTCAGATGTGACTTACTACGTTGCAATGCCTTTCCTGATCGATGCCGACGGATCGCCTGTTGCGGGCGCAGCCGAGGAATGCCAAAGCCCGACGGCCGCGTTGCGGCGTGCCGAGATTTTGTCGCGCGGTCCGGGCCACATCGGCGCGGTCGCTTTCAGCCGCAGCGGCGATCCCATGACCGGCGAATTCGGCGACGCCACGCTGCTGCGCAAGTTCGGCAACGTGCCGGAAGACCTCGCGACACTGTAAAGTCAGCTACTGACCAGCCTGATCCGCGGCTCGTGCCGCCGGTGCGCCTTGCGCACATACATGGCGGCATCCGCCTCCTCCAGAGCGCGGCCCGCATCGGAGTGCGCGCCCAGCAGCGCAACACCGGCGGACGCGCCCGCGGTCACGTGCTGGCCGCGAAAGGTGAACGACAAATCGTCGATCGCCTGTTCGAAGATCGCGGCCTTCGCCTTGGCGTCGGTCTCGCTGAGATTCCACAGCAGCAGCGCGAACTCGTCGCCGCCAAGCCGGCCGACCACATCCGAGGCCCTGACCTGCTGCGTCAGCGTCGCGGCGATCGCCTTGAGCACCTCGTCGCCGGCGGCATGACCGAAGGAATCGTTGATCGGCTTCAGCCGATCGACATCGAGTACGATCAGAGCGCCGCTGGCGCGATAGCGCTTCATGTAGGCGATGGCGCGCGTCAGCTCGCGCTCGAAACCGCGCCGGTTCGGAATCTCCAGCAGGAAATCGGTGTCGGCCGCGGCTTCCAGTTCTGTGACCCGCCGCTGCGCCTCCTTGAGCTTGCTCCGCAGGCCGCGGATGGTCGCCTTGGTGTCGGCGGCCGCCGACGCACCGCGCTGGGCCTGCTTGGCCGGACGCTTCGCGGGAGGTTTGGCCAACCGCTTGGGAACGGCTTTGGATCGGCTGGCGCGGGTCTTCCCGCCCTTTTTGGCCTTCACAGCGCTCGCCCTTGTAGGTTTCTTCATGGGCATCCTGCTCAATGAAGGCTTGCGGGGATTCACCAAGACAGGATAGTGCATTCCCTTCTCCTTGCCACCGCCTTGCGAGCCACCGGCCGGAACCTTTAATCTGGCCTATCTTTCTGTTTTCCGGGCACAATTGACGTCATGACCGCGCCGATCGCCATCATTATGGGAAGCCAGTCGGACTGGGAGACGATGCGGCACGCTGCCGACACGCTTGCAGCACTGGGCATTACCGCCGAGACCCGCATCGTTTCGGCACACCGCACCCCCGACCGGCTGTTCGCCTTTGCCAAGGGCGCCAAGGCGGCAGGTTTCAAGGTCATCATCGCCGGCGCCGGCGGCGCTGCCCATTTGCCCGGCATGGCGGCGGCACTGACGGAACTGCCGGTGTTTGGCGTGCCCGTCGAATCCAGGACGCTCAAGGGCATCGATTCGCTCTATTCGATCGTGCAGATGCCCGCAGGCATCCCGGTCGGCACCCTCGCCATCGGCAAAGCCGGCGCGATCAACGCGGCGCTGCTTGCCGCAGCCGTGCTGGCGCTGTCCGATCCGGCGCTGTCCGACCGTCTTGCCGCCTGGCGAAAGGCGCAGACCGAGGCGGTCGCCGAGCGCCCGGAGGACAAGGCGTGACAGACAGCAAGCAGGTGAAGCTGAAGCCCGGCGACACCATCGGAATCCTCGGCGGCGGACAATTGGGGCGGATGCTGGCGATGGCCGCGGCGCGGCTCGGCCTGCGCTGCCAGGTGTTCTCGCCCGATCCGGACTCCCCTGCCTTCGACGTCGTCCTGAACGCGACCTGCGCCGAATATGCCGACGTCGAGGCACTGGAATTGTTCGCCAACGACGTCGATGTCATCACCTACGAATTCGAGAACGTGCCGTCCGCCGCCGCGATGGTGCTGGATGCGCGACGCCCGGTGCTGCCCAACCGCAAGATCCTGGAGACCACCCAGGACCGGCTCGCCGAAAAGGATTTCGTGACCCGGCTCGGCATCGGCACCGCCGCCTATGCCGACGTCACGTCAGTCTCCTCGTTGCGCGAGGCGATCGTCAAGATCGGCCTCCCCGCCGTGCTGAAAACCCGCCGCTTCGGCTATGACGGCAAGGGCCAGGCCATCATCCGCGAGGGCGACGACATCGCCAAGGTCTGGACCAGCCTCGCCACCAAATCGGCAATCCTCGAAGCCTTCGTCCCGTACGAGCGCGAGATCTCGGTGATCGCCGCACGCTCGGCCTCGGGCCAGGTCGAGTGTTTCGACGTCACCGAGAACGAGCACCGCGACCACATTCTGAAAATCTCGCGCGCGCCCGCGCAGATTCCGGATACCCTCGCGGACGAAGCGCGCAGCATCGCCGGCAAGATCGCGAACGCGCTCGACTATGTCGGCGTGCTCGCCGTCGAGATGTTCGTGCTGGCGAATGGCACCGGACCGAAGGTGCTGGTCAACGAGATCGCTCCGCGCGTGCACAATTCCGGACACTGGACGCTCGACGGCGCCTCGGTCTCGCAGTTCGAGCAGCATATCCGCGCCATCGCCGGCTGGCCGCTCGGCAAGGCCGTGCGTCACGGCGACATCGTCACCATGACCAACCTGATCGGCGACGAGATCAACGATTACGAGAAGTGGCTGACGGTCCCGGGCGCGACCGTCCACATCTACGGCAAGGGCGCTCCGCGCCCCGGTCGCAAGATGGGCCACGTCACCGAAGTCAGGCCGACGAAGGGCAAGTAGCGGAGCCGCAGCGCATGCCGCGACTCCGCCTGCGACTAAGCCGTCTTCACGCCTGCGACGACGCCCGCGGGCTCTTCGCTGAGCCAGCGATAGATCACCCCGCCCAGGGCCCCGCCGATCAGCGGTGCGATCCAGAACAGCCAGAGCTGCGATAGCGCCCAGCCGCCGACGAACAGAGCGGGACCCGTGCTCCGCGCCGGGTTCACCGACGTGTTGGTGACGGGAATGCTGACAAGATGGATCATCACCAGCGCGAGCCCGATCGCCAGTGGGGCAAAGCCCGCGGGCGCGCGGCCGTGGGTGGAGCCCATGATGATGAACAGGAACATCATGGTCATCACCACCTCGGTGACGAAGCAGACGACCATGCTGTACTGGCCGGGCGAATGCATGTCGTAGCCGTTCGACGCAAACCCCTTGGTGACGTCGAATCCGGGGGCTCCGCTTGCGATCACATAGAGCAGCTCGGCGGCGACGATGGCGCCACAGACCTGCGCGATGACGTAAGGCAGGATCTGCCCTGGCGGGAAGCGGCCGCCGGCCGCGAGCCCGACGGTGACAGCCGGATTGAGATGGCAACCCGAGATATGGCCGATCGCATAGGCCATGGTAACGACGCTCAAGCCGAACGCCAGGGACACGCCGACCAGGCCGATCCCGACCTGCGGAAAGCCGGCTGCGATCACCGCGCTGCCGCAGCCTGCGAATGTGAGCCAGAATGTACCGATGGCCTCGGCAGCATATTTCTTCATATCCATGTGGCGTCTCCCCTGATTTTCCGGCTTGCGGCGCACGGTAATAGCCCGTTCTCGGCGCCAAACCACCCAAATCGGCGCTGTACAGATGGATTTTCACCCCATTTAGTGGCTGAACTTGGCCCGAAATCTCGCCTGGCAGGTGGACATCGGGGGTTTTGTCTGATACATCCGCGCCCTCAAGGTTAAGGGCTTGCGCTTTTTGCCACCCCCTTCGTCTTACCAGAATTCAAAACCGATCCACTGAAGAGGATGCCGCGTGCAGGTTCTCGTTCGCGATAACAATGTCGACCAAGCTCTCAAGGCGCTGAAGAAGAAGATGCAGCGCGAGGGTATTTTCCGCGAGATGAAGCTCCGCGGTCACTATGAGAAGCCGTCCGAGAAGAAGGCCCGCGAAAAGGCCGAAGCCGTGCGCCGCGCGCGCAAGCTGGCCCGCAAGAAGCTGCAGCGCGAAGGCCTGCTGCCGATGAAGCCGAAGCCGGTGTTCGGCGCCGGCCCCGGTGGCGGTCGCGGCGGCCCCGGTGCAAGTGCTAGCGCCGGTCCGCGCGGACCGCGCTGATCCTGCCGGAATTGCCAGGCGGAGTTTTCCAGGATTTTAGTTTTCAATGACGCGGGCCCCGGGCCCGCGTTATTATTTTGTAGCGGTGCCTTTCTGGGACGGGGCACTACAGATGCGGCACCAACGCGCGAGCGAACCGTAGATGGTCTCCCCTTTCCCCAAGCGCGGCCTGGCGCGGCACCGCCGGATCTGGCGCCAGCCGCTCACGCTGACCCTGATGGGGATCGCGCTGTGCGGCTGCTCCTTCGACTTGGGATCACTGATGCCGGAGAAGGAAAAGCCGCAGGAGGCGCCCAAGACGGCCGCCGTCCCGGAGAGTGCCGTCAGCGCCGGCAATGTCACCGAGGCCCAGATTCACACCGCAAAAGGCCAGACCCTGGCGAAGGCGGGGGAGACGGCCGGCGCGCTGGACGAGTTCAACCTTGCCGTCGCGCTCGATCCCTATAACGCACAGGCGCTCTATGGCCGCGCCCTGATCTATCAGGGCAGCAACGAGCACAACTTCGCCATCGCCGATTTCAGCGCCGCAAACGGCCTCAATCCGCAGAAGGTCGAGCCGCTGCTCGGCCGCGCCACCAGCTATCTCGCGATCGGCAAGGTCAAGGAAGCGGCGGCCGATCTCGATGAGGCCTCCGAGGCTGATCCGCACAATGCCCAGGTCTGGACCACACGGGGACAAGCCTATGAGCGGCTGGGCGACAAGGCCAAGGCGTCGGCGTCCTACAACAAGGCGGTCGCTCTGCGCCCACGTGACGATGCCGCCCGCAGCGGCCTCGCCCGCGTCGGCGGCTGACAGCGCGGCGGATACCGCTTTTAATCGGGGGTGGAGCTCTTCGGCAGCACCGAGTGGAACATCGACTTCATGCCCGACAGCATCTCGTCCGCGACGTTCGTCTTCTTCGGCCGCGGCAGAGTGGCGCCGGCATCGGCACGCAGATCTAGCGGCGGCGCGATCACCGGGACCGGGATATCGGCCGGCGGCGTGATCCGGTTCGGATCGTCGTTGCCGACCGAGGCGGTGTAGGACGGACCACCATTGCCATAGGCCTCAGGCGCGGGAGTCGACACCGTGATCGGCGGCGGCAGCGGGCGCACCGCGGACGGCTCCACCGTGACGACCCTCGGGGCCTCGGGCGTGCGCGCGGCTTCCCGCACGGCAGGCTCCTGGGTCCTCTCGGCCGGCTTGGTCTCGAAAGACTTGTTCTCGAACGACTTGGTCTCGGTGGATTTGGCCTCAGCGGCCTTGGCGTCTGCGGCCTTGGCTTCAGGCGATTTGCGCAGACGCTCAATGGCGGCGCGGGCGAGATCGTTGGCGTCGGGGGTCGCAGCCGGGGACGCGGCGGCCGGCGCCGAATTGGCTTCGACCACCGGAGCGGTTGCCGGGGCCGATTTGGCGGCTGCCTTCTCACGCGCCGCAGGGCGGCCGTGCGAGGCGGTTTCGGGGGGAGCAACGTCCGCAGCCTTGGTGTCCGCAGCCTTGGTGTCCGCAGGCTTCTCGGCCGCAGCCTTGTCCGTCACGCTCTTCTCGGAAACGCCCTTGGCCTTGACGCCGTGCGCGGGAAGGCTGGCGGTGTCCGTGGGCTTGCCGTCGGTGCCGCTCTGGGCAGGCGCCACCACGACCGCAGGGGCTTCCGCCGCCGGCTTGGCGTTGATGTAGTGATTAACGATGTACGCCCCGATGATCGTCGCGAGCACCGAGGGTAAAATATCCATCGAGATTTTAGCGAGGTATTTCAGCATTTCTCGGCCACTCCCCGCGCGATCAGATGCGGGAACTTTGGGGCATTGTAAGGGATCAACTGCGACGGATCGATGGCAAAGGTAACGCTTGCCCTACGGCTTAAGCTCGATCTCAAGGAACACGATCTCGGTTGAGGTTTCGTTAAGTACGTCGTGTTGGACGCCGGCCTTGCGGAAATATGATTTTCCGGCCGAAAGCTGCGCCTTGGACCGTTCGCCCCCCGGCGCCACGATTGTCATTTCACCGGCGACGACGGGTACGATCACATAGTCCATCCCGTGGGTGTGATGCCCGGTCGCGCTGCCCGGGGCGAGCCGCCATTCGGTCACCCGGACCTCTTCGTTATCGACCTGGACCTCGGACTTGGCAGCTAACATCGAACCTTCTCCTACGGCACGAAAACCATGAACACGTAGACGGCAAATACCACCATATGGACCAGTCCGAACAGGACATTGGTCCTGCCTGTGCCGAATGTCATCATGCTCAGCAAAAAGGTCAGGAGCAAAAGGATGCTGCTTTGGGGGCTGAGACCGAGTTTGAGCTCCTTGTCGAGCACGTAGGTCGCAACGCCGACGGCGGGGATGGTCAGGCCAATGGTCGCCAGCGAGGAACCAAGGGCGAGATTGATACTCTTCTGGAGATTGTTCCTGCGGGCCGCGGAAATCGCCGCGACGCCTTCGGGCAGCAGGATCAGAAGTGCGACCAACAGGCCGGCAAAGGCGGGCGGCGCGCCGATCTTGGCACCGACCGCGTCGACCACCAGCGAGAATTTCTTGGCCAGAAGCACCACCGCCAGAAGCGACACCAACAACAGCACGATGCTGAGCGTCAGCATCCTGCCCGAAAGATAGGCCTCCGCGTCCTCGCCTTCCCCTCGCTCATGGACGAAGTAGTCCTTGTGCGCAACTGTCTGGGTATAGAGGAACACCCCGTAAAGCGCGAGCGTGACGACATCGACGAAGCCGAGCTGCATTGCCGAATACACCGGGCCCGGCGTCGTAGTCGTGTAGTTCGGCATGATCAGAGCAATCGTCGCCAGCGCGAAGAGAACGCTGAGATAGACGTTGGCGCCGGAGACCTGAAAGCCCTGCTCGCCGTAACGCAGGCCGCCGATGAAGACGCAGAGCCCGACCAGCCCGTTGCAGACGATCATGATGACGGCGAACACCGTATCGCGTGCCAGTTCCGGCGCCGGCTTTTCGCCCAGCATGATCGTGGTGATCAGCGCCACCTCGATGATGGTCACCGCCAGCGTCAGTACCAGCGTGCCGTAGGGCTCGCCGATGCGCTCGGCAATCACCTCGGAATGATGAACGGCCGCGAACACGGTCCCGAACAGGATCACCAGCAGGGCGATCGCAAACATGGCTCCGCCGGCTGTCAGGGTAAAGCCATAGCCGGTCGCGGTCACGACCAGGAACAGCAGCACCGCCAAAGCGGGGAAGATCCAGGACGACCGCGGCATCGGTCCGTGTGCGCTCATGCGGGCGATTCCTTCAAATGGGGGATTGAGTATGCGCGAGAAGATCGCGCCCGTCAGCCCTCAGGACCCATTGATAAAGTTTCTCGCGAGGTCGGCGACACCAAAATTGCCGAGATCGTCATGCCCACCGCCGAGAATGCGAACGAACTGCTTCGGCTCGTGGGCCAGCTCAAACAGTTTCTCACCGAATGCGATGGGGATGGTCTGGTCCTGCGCGCCATGGACGATCAGAAGCGGCGCCGTGACGCGTCCGATGCGCTCGTCCGAGTGAAACGGGTCGCGCATCAGAAGGCGCACCGGAACAAGACGGAAATGCGAGGCGGCGACGTCGGCGATCGACGTATAGGGCGCCTCGAGAATCAGCTTTCCGACCGGATGCCCGGATGCGATCGCGATCGCAATGCCGGTCCCGAGCGAGAACCCCCAGGCGACGATGCGCCGGGCATCGTAGCGTGCCATCGCGAATGAATAGGCGGCCTCGCCGTCGCGCAATAGGCCGTCTTCGCTCGGCGCGCCGCTGGACCCCGCATAGCCGCGATAGGACAGCGCGACGAGACCCGTGCCGTCGGTCGTGATCGCCTTGAAGCGGCCCGCAAGGCCCGCGAGAAAATCACCATTGCCGTGGAAGAACAGCACCACGGGACGGCCGGGCTCCGGCGGCACGTGCCAGACGATGATCTTCTCGCCGTCCGAAGTGGTCAGGACGTGCTCCTCGGCCTGCGGAAAGCCCGCGGCGGCAGGCGCGATGCGCTCGGCGGTCGGGATCGGAAACAGCATGGCGCGCTGCTTCACGAACAGCAGGACGAGACCGGCGAGATAACTGGCGGCAACGACGATGGCGGTCCATTTCAGGAATGTCATCGCTATCGCCGGCTCTCCGGCGTTACATCGCCTTGACGATATTCTCGGTGACCTTCTTGGCGTCGCCGAGCAGCATCATGGTGTTGTCGCGGTAGAACAGCGGATTGTCGATGCCGGCATAGCCGGAGGCCAGCGAGCGCTTGATGAACATCACCGTGCCGGCCTTCCAGACCTGAAGCACCGGCATGCCGTAGATCGGTGAGGTCTTGTCCTCTTCGGCCGCCGGATTGGTGACGTCGTTGGCGCCGATCACGAAGGCGATGTCGGCCTGCGCGAACTCCGAGTTGATGTCCTCGAGCTCGAACACCTCGTCGTAAGGCACGTTGGCTTCGGCGAGCAGCACGTTCATGTGGCCGGGCATGCGGCCCGCGACCGGGTGAATGGCGTACTTCACCTCGACGCCTTCCTTTTTCAGCATGTCCGCCATTTCGCGCAGCGCGTGCTGGGCCTGCGCCACCGCCATGCCGTAGCCGGGCACGATGATGACCTTCTGCGCGTTCTTCATGATGAAGGCGGCGTCGTCGGCCGAGCCGAGCTTGGCCGGCTTCTGCTCACCGCCGCCACCGCCGGCCGCGGCGGTCTCGCCGCCGAAGCCGCCGAGGATGACCGAGATGAAGGACCGGTTCATCGCGTGGCACATGATGTAGGACAGGATCGCGCCCGACGAGCCCACTAGCGCGCCGGTGATGATCAGCGCGGAGTTGCCGAGCGTGAAGCCGATGCCGGCCGCGGCCCAGCCGGAGTAGGAGTTCAGCATCGAGATCACGACCGGCATGTCGGCGCCGCCGATCGGGATGATCATGAGCACGCCGAGCGCCAGTGCGATGATGACGATCAGCCAGAAGTCGAGCGCGCTGCCCGACATCACCAGCCCGACGATGAAGACGACGAGCAGAACGGCGAGCACGATATTGATGATGTGGCGGAACGGCAGGATGATCGGCGAGCCGCTCATGCGCGCGGACAATTTCAGGAACGCGATCACCGAGCCGGTGAAGGTCAGCGCGCCGATGGCGACGCCGAGCGACATCTCGACCAGGCTCTGCGGATGGATGTTGCCGGGGGTACCGATGTCGAAGGCTTCGGGCGCGTAGAACGCGCCCGCGGCGACCAGCACCGCGGCCATGCCGACCAGCGAGTGGAAGGCGGCGACCAATTCGGGCATCGAGGTCATCGGGACGCGGCGTGCGATCACCGCGCCGACGCCGCCGCCGATGGCGATACCGAGGATGACGAGGATCCAGGCCAGGCCGTCCGCCGGCGGATGGCTCGCGAGCGTGGTGGCGACCGCGATCCCCATGCCGACCATGCCGAACAAATTGCCCTGGCGCGACGACGCCGGGCTCGACAGCCCGCGCAGCGACAGGATGAACAGCACCCCCGCCACGAGATACAAGAATGCAGAGAGATTGGCGTTCATCTCAGGTCCCCATTGATCCCTTCAGCCCGAGGTGGCCGCTCACTTCGACTTCTTCTTGTACATCGCCAGCATGCGCTGGGTGACAAGGAAGCCGCCGAAGATGTTCACGCAGGCGAAGATGAGCGCGACGAAGCCGAAGCCGCGTGCCCAGCCCGAGCCGCTCGAAACCATGCCGACGCCGACCGCGAGCAGCGCACCGACCACGATCACCGAGGAGATCGCATTGGTCACGCTCATCAGCGGCGTGTGCAGCGCAGGGGTCACCGACCACACCACGAAATAGCCGACGAAGACGGCGAGGACGAAGATCGACAGCCTGAAAACGAAGGGGTCGACGAGCTGTGCAGCATGCTCCATGGCGGCTCTCCTTAAACCCGATTAAGTTGATTTGGGCTGGAAGTTCGGGTGGATGACGGCGCCGTCCCTGGTCAGCGCAGTCGCCTTCACGAGTTCGTCGTCCCAGTTCACGGCGAGAGCCTTGCTGCCCTTGTCGACCATGGTCTCGATGAAATTGAACAGGTTGCGCGCGTAGAGGCTGGACGCGGAGGCCGCCACCCGGCCGGCGACGTTGGTGTAGCCGACGATCTTGATGCCATCGACCTCGGCGACCTCGCCCGGCCTTGCGCCCTCGACATTGCCGCCGCGCTCGACGGCGAGATCGACCAGCACCGACCCCGGCTTCATCGACTTGACCATCTCGGCCGAGACGAGCCTCGGCGCCGGCCGGCCAGGAATGAGCGCAGTGGTGATGACGATGTCCTGCTTCTTGATGTGCTCGGCGGTGAGCGCGGCCTGCTTGGCCTGGTATTCCTTGGACATTTCCTTGGCGTAACCGCCGGCGGTCTGCGCGTTCTTGAATTCCTCGTCCTCGACGGCAAGGAACTTTGCACCGAGCGATTCCACCTGCTCCTTGGTCGCGGGCCGGACGTCGGTCGCGGTGACGACGGCGCCGAGACGGCGCGCGGTCGCGATCGCCTGGAGGCCGGCGACGCCGACGCCCATCACGAAGACCTTGGCGGCGGGCACGGTGCCTGCCGCCGTCATCATCATCGGGAAGGCGCGGCCGAACGCCTCGGCACCCTCGATCACGGCGCGGTAGCCGGCGAGGTTCGCCTGCGACGACAGCACGTCCATCACCTGCGCACGGGTGATACGCGGCATCAGCTCCATCGCGAAGGCGGAGACGCCGGCATCGGCGATCGTCTTCAGCGCGGCCTCGTTGCCGTAGGGATCCATGATGGCGATGACGAGCGCGCCGCGCTTGTACTGCGCGAGCTCGGAGGCCTCGGGGCGCTTCACCTTGATGACGATGTCGGCGTCCTTCAACGCATCGGCGCTGACGGTGGCGCCCGCTGCGGTGAACTCGGAATCCGGCAGACCCGATTTGAGACCGGCACCCGGCTCGACGGCGATCTCGGCGCCCAGCGCCTTGAACTTCTTCACCGTATCAGGCGAAGCGGCAACGCGCGGCTCCGATGGATCGATTTCCTTGGCAACGGCGATCTTCATAGGCCCTCCGGCGACGCGGGACAATGCGCGCACGCGAACTTAGCGTTACTCCCGCAACGTTGGATACCGGTTTTGAGACCGGCTTGAATGCAAATTTTATGAGCACCGACGACGCTGGCGGTGCAGCAGAGGCTGGATCAGGTCAGGAAGATCGCCATCAGGATCACGATGAGCGCGACCGAGGCGGTGCCGTACTTCACCAGCTTGATGAAGCCCTCGTAGGTCTGCTCGTGGGCAACGTAGTCGTTGCCGTCGGCGGTGGTGTAGGCCACTTCGCTATGGTCAGCCATTGATTGTCCCCAGTAGAAAGTCGAATTCTCCGGCTGGGATACCTTAAACCTTCGGGCAGGGCAACGGCAGGCAGACGCGGTTTTCCTGCAAATCGGCTCATTCGGAATCCAGATTGTCGCGGATCCAGCGCGTGAGGGTCTGCTCGCTGACGTCGCCGGCGGGGGGCTCCTAAGGCCGTTCAATAAATGTTTTACGGTCGCCCTACCCCAGATCCAGCGCGGCGATCGTGGCCGCCATGACTGCAGGCCGCTCGACGATCGGCCATCCCAGCGAGCGGCGGACCTCGTCGATCACGTTTTCGCCCGGCTCGGTAAACCGGGCCGTCCGTGGACTGACGCCGCGCCCGACCACCACCGGAGTCTCCCCGGACAGGAAACCGTGCGCCATGTGGAAGCCCAGCGCACGGTAGACCTCGAACTGCTCTTCGGAAAAGAACTGGTCACCTGTGGTCTCGTGCGGGAAGCGGTCGTTTCGCCGTGCATAGTCCCGGATGTAGTCGTTCTCGTCGCCATTCAGCGACGATTTAACGTAGACGAGATAGCCTTGGTCATCCCCGCCATAGTCGATGGTGCCGATGGCGACGTGAACGCGATCTCGGGCGGCCCCGTCATGCTCATCGGCCGCGCCGGGATCACCCGCCTTGTCGGCATTGCGCGCCATCAGCGCGCGCGTGCACTCGCGAATCGGCGTCCACGGCAGGTCGATCCGGACGCCGAGATCGATGCGGGCGTATCGCTGCAGCCGCATCAGGGAGCCGAAGTTCATCGGCGCATCGGCTTCCGCATCGACCGCGATGATCACCTTGCAGCGGCGGCGGAGCAGCTCGTAGACGCCGAGATTTTCGATATGACCGCCATCCGTCAGGTAAACGCTGTCGCTGTTCTCGTACAGGCGCCCCGAGATCTCGGACCAGAAGTAAAGCGGCGTGGAGCGGCGCTGCGGCCGCACGCGATCATCGACGTAACGCGGATTCTTCAACCAATAGCCGAGGCGAACGTTGAGAAGCGCGAGCGTCGGCGTCAGCGCCCTGATCGAGCTCGAGCCCATGTTCGCAGAGGCCGCGGCTCCGGAAATCGCCATCGCGGTTGCGAGGTCCAGGCTTTGCTCATCGTCCTGCACCAATCCGGTGGGCGCATAGCCCGTCGCCTCGCTGCCGACATTCAGGGCGGAGAACACGAAGAAATCCGCGTTGCGGCCGCGCCGGTTGGCAAAGTCCGAGCCTTGAATATTGAGCGCCGTATTGATGAGCTGATAGGGCGCGTGCAGCCTGGGCGCAATTGATTGCCCCGGAATGCGGTCCGCCTCGACCGGAGCCGCGTAGAGATCGGTCAGCTTCATGCGATCGAGCGTTCCGAAATCACGCCCTTGATCGAGGCTGGCTTCGGCGCGCGCGATACCCCCGTCCGCCGAACGCGTCGGATCGAACAGGAAAGCCTTGCTCAGCCGATCGCGATAGAGCCGATGCAAGGAGTTCGCATTCGGCGTCAGGCAAAACGAGACGGCGAACAGAACGACCCCGGCAAACGTGTACAGGATCACCATCGGAAGACTGAACGAATAGGAGAGTTCTGAAGCTGTCCCCCGGAACAGGCCGGGAAACTGCACCTGAACCACATGCCCTGCTTTCTGCGCGAGGAACAGGAGCCAGCCGGGAGCATGCCAGGTGGGCGTCAACCGCTCGCTATCCGCCACGACCGGCGGCACTGCCTTCGGCGTGATTTCGGCCGACAAGATACCCTTGCTGGCATCGAACTGGATCTTGCCTGCGAGGCTGCCTGACGGCGCGTTCGATTTGGCGTTGGCCAGGCACTCCCTTTGCGAAACGGCCCCCAGAGCCGACGGACACCGCTCGAACAGGTCGTTGGAGATGCCCCAATACGACAGGTAGAGGTATGCGACCCAGATGATCAGTGGAAGCGCGAGGCCCGCGATCCAGAGGGCGACCCTGGCGACGACCGCAAGCAGCAGTGAACCCCATTGCGAGGAGGCGCTGTTACCCTTCAACAATTCCACGAATTGCTGCCTGAATGCGGTGACGAAGACACCGATCGGCGCGGCCACCGCCGCGAGCGACTTGATCCAGGTGATCGCGACTGCGGCGGCCGGTCCGCCGACCGCGCTGCTCTCGGCGACGTCGAACATTTGCCCCAGCATGAAGGGCTGAAACTCGAAGAAGGCGATGACGGCCAGCAGCACGAGGAAGGTCGCGCCCATGCTCGGCCAGTGCGAACGGAACTCCTGTCGCTTGCCGGGACTCGCGAACGACTGCTTGAGAGCCCATCCGAAAAACAGGACGACGCCGATGATTGCGATCGAAAGAGTCAGCGCGAAATGCTGAACCTTGAGAAAGCGCGCGAAGTCGCACGCAACGCCCAGCAACAGTGTGATCCCGGCAACGTAGGCGAAGACGACGCTTGGGCCGTTTCCACGAATGGAGCGCGAGGTGAAATAGGCGAGCCCGCTGCAAAGCAGCATCACTAAGGCGATCGCCAGGCCGAATGTGCTGAAACCATAACGGTCGATGACGCTGAAATCATGCAGCTCGCATAATTTGTGATTGTCGAGGCTGACACCGAAGATGTTCGCGACCGTCAGGCAACTCCGCAGCGGCGTGGACCAGATCGTGATGGCGGCGAGCAGCAGCACGATGGGCAGCGTCAGTCCGATATTGGCGACCAGTCCGCGGACGACGATCGCAACCCCGGTCAGGAGATCGCGGGCGCCGGCCGGAATCAGATAGTTGGAATAGTTGCGGAGATGTCCGACCGAAGGCGTGTCGCTGATCTCGGCGGCCGTGGCGGTCCCGCCGACCGGCCTTTCACCGAATACGAATCGCTGCGCCTTGGTCATGGTGGCGCAGAGAGAGGTGCCGATATAGCCGCCGCCCGACACCGTGGAGAGATAATCGATCCGCCCGATCAGATCGTGGTGGTTCAACGCCTGCAGCACGCCCAGGCAAACGGCCGACGAGCGAATGCCGCCCCCCGACAATGCAAGCCCGGTGACGTCGAGCAACTGGCAGGCTTCGAGGCTGTCGGCATCGATGCGTCGGTCCGGCTCCCGCCGCGTGTTGATCGCCGCGATTTCATCGCGAACGATCTGATGGTGCTTTTCGCACCAGGGCGTTTCCTCGTCGACCGCGGCAGCGTTCTTTGACGCCGGAACCGGCGCGGCGGATCCCTGATCGAGCATGGGTGCCTCCCCAGGCGGAAATCGATCAACCGACAATCAAAAGTTGAAAATTATCTTCTCAATATCTCTTGGGTTAGTCTTGGGCGCGGCGCGAACGTTCAATCTCACGTCGCAAATCTCAGGCTACGCCGCGAGAGCCGCCTCGGTATATGAGTGGATGGAACTCGCAGCGGCACTGCAAAAGACCTGCAGCGCCGCATAGTCGCGAAACTAAAATCGCCACAGCAGCCCGAAAGGAACTCGCGGCCGGCTCAGCCCATCGCCTCCAGCTCGTCGATCATCCCGGCGATGACGCTCAGGCCGCCGTCCCAGAATTTGGGATCCTTGGCATCGAGACCGAACGGCCGCAGCAGTTCGGAATAATGCTTGGTCCCGCCGGCGGCGAGCATGTCGAGATAGCGCTCGGCAAAGCCTTCCGCCGCGTTCTCGTAGACGGCGTAGAGCGAATTCACGAGGCAGTCGCCGAAGGCATAGGCGTAGACGTAAAACGGCGAATGGATGAAGTGCGGGATGTACATCCAGTAGTTCTCGTAGCCCGCCTTGATCTCGATCGCCGGCCCCAGGCTCTCGCCCTGCACCGAAAGCCAGATCTCGCCGAGCCGCGTCGCGGTCAGTTCGCCGTTCTTGCGCTCGGTGTGCACCGCGCGCTCGAAGGAATAGAACGCGATCTGCCGCACCACGGTGTTGATCATGTCCTCGACCTTGCCTGCGAGCAGCGCCTGGCGCTGCCTGGCGCTCTTGGTCTGCGCCAGCAGCCGCCTGAAGGTCAGCATCTCCCCGAACACGCTCGCGGTCTCCGCCAGCGTCAGCGGCGTCGGTGCCATCAGCGCGCCGTTCTTCGCCGCCAGCACCTGGTGCACGCCGTGGCCGAGCTCGTGCGCGAGCGTCATCACGTCGCGCGGCTTGCCCTGGTAGTTCATCAGCACATAGGGATGCGCCGACGGCGTGGTCGGATGCGAGAACGCGCCCGGCGCCTTGCCGGGACGCACCGGCGCGTCGATCCAGCGGTCGGTGAAGAAGCGCTCGGCGATATCGGCCATTTGGGGCGAGAAGCCGCGATAGGCGGTCAGCACCATGTTCCGCGCGTCGGGCCAGCCGATGGTGTCGGTCGCCGCAAAGGGCAGCGGTGCGTTGCGGTCCCAATAGGCCAGCCGCTTCTTGCCGAACCACTTCGCCTTCAGCGCGTAGTAGCGATGCGACAGCTTCGGATAGGCCGCGCGTACGGAGGCGACCAGCGCATCCACCACCTCGCGCTCGACGCGGTTGTTCAGATGACGTGAATCCGCGACGTCCTTGAAGCCGCGCCAGCGGTCGGAGATGTCCTTGTCCTTGGCCAGCGTGTTGGTGATCAGCGCGAAGGTGCGCTCATTGGCCTTGAAGGTCTTTGCCAGCGCCTCGGCCGCAGCCTTGCGCTTGGCGCCGTCACGGTCCGCCAGGAAATTCAGCGTCGGCTCGATCGCCAGTTCCCTGGACCCGACCTTGAAGCGCAGGCCGGAGATGGTCTGGTCGAACAGCCGGTTGAAGGCGGAATAGCCGGTTTGCGACTTCTCGAGGAAGAGCTGCTCGAGCTTGTCGTCGAGCTGATACGGCTTCTCCTTGCGCAGATCCTCAATCCACGGACGGTAATACGCCAGCTCGGCGGCCTGCATCGCGCGGTTCAAGATATCGTCATCGACGCGATTGAGTTCGAGCGCGAAAAACAGAAGATGGGTCGACGCCGCCGTCAGCCGCTCCGACACATCGCCGTAAAACTTTGAAATCTTGGGGTCCACGCTGTCGCCGGCATGAACGAGGCCGGCATAGGAACCGAGACGGCCGGCGAGATCGTCGATCGCCTCATAGCGTCGCACCGCCTCAGCGAGCCATTTTCCGCCATCTTCGTTTGCTGTGCCTGTCGCGAGCTTGCCCTTGTAGTCGGTCTCGAAGGCGACGCAATCGGCATCCATCTTTTCGAGATCGCGCGCCACTTCCGGCGCGTCGATCCCGGAATAGAGATCGGCGAGATTCCACTCCGGAAGCTTGCCGGTCTTGCTCGCAGACTTTGCGGGCGAAGATTTGGAGGGCTTTGGCTTGACGGAGGATTTCTTGGCGGCGGACGTCTTGGTGGCTGACTTGCGGAGAGCGGACTTTTTGAGAGCAGTCTTGGAGCGCGAATTCATTGTGTGGGAAACCTGTGTTCAACAATCGCGACGGCGGGCGAGGGCATCAAGGTTTAAGAGTGCGTTAATCGGCTTCGGCCAGAGTGCCCCGATTCGAGACAGATAGTAGTAGCGTGCGGGGAACACCATGGCTGCCAGTATTTTGATCGCCGACGACGACGCTGTGGCCCGCCGGCTGGTCGAGAACATGGTGCAGAAATGCGGCTATGAGACGATCGTCGTGGACTCCGGCGACGCCGCGATCGCCGCCCTCACCGCCCCCGATGCACCGACCATCGACGGCGTCATCCTCGATCTGGTGATGCCCGGCCTCGACGGCATGGGCGTGCTGGCAAAAATCCGCGAAGCGGGCCTCAGCGTCCCCGTCATCGTGCAGACCGCCCATGGCGGCATCGACAATGTAATCTCCGCCATGCGCGCGGGCGCGGCCGATTTCGTCGTCAAGCCGGTCGGCATGGAGCGGCTCCAGGTCTCGCTTCGCAACGCCCTCAACGCCTCCGCGCTCAAGGGCGAATTGCAGCGCATCCGTCACAGCCGCGAGGGCCGGCTGACCTTCTCCGACATCATCACCCGCGCCGAAGCGATGGGACCGGTGATGCGCACCGCGCAGAAGGCGGCGGGCTCCTCGATCCCCGTGCTGATCGAGGGCGACTCCGGCGTCGGCAAGGAGATGTTCGCGCGTGCCATCCACGGCAGCGGCGAGCGCAAGGCAAAGCCTTTCGTCGCGGTCAATTGCGGCGCGATCCCCGACAATCTCGTTGAGTCCATCCTGTTCGGTCATGAGAAGGGCGCCTTCACCGGCGCCACCGAACGCCACACCGGCAAGTTCGTCGAGGCCCATGGCGGCACGCTGTTCCTGGACGAGGTCAGCGAGTTGCCGCTGACCGCGCAGGTCAAGCTGCTCCGCGCGCTCCAGGAGGGCGCGGTCGAGGCGGTCGGCGGACGCAAGCCGGTCAAGGTCGACGTCCGCATTATCTCGGCAACCAACCGCCGGCTGTTGGAGCGGGTGAAGCAGGGACATTTCCGCGAAGATCTGTTCTATCGCCTCCACGTGCTGCCGCTGACGATCCCGTCGCTGCGCGCCCGTCGCGAGGACATCCCGCACCTTCTGCGGCATTTCCTGGCGCGCTTTGCCGCCGAGGAGAACCGTCCCATCGCCGGCATCAGCGGCGAGGCGGTCGCGCATCTCGCCCAGCTCGACTGGCCTGGCAACATCCGTCAGCTCGAAAACGCGGTCTACCGTGCGGTGGTCATGAGCGACGGCGACCAGCTTGGCCTCGGCGACTTCCCCCTGCTTTCCTCGCAGCCGCATCCCGAAACGGAGATTCCGACCGCACCGCTGATGCTGGAGCCGATCGCGTCGCCCTCAATGGTGTCGGGTAGCGAAATACCGATTGCGCCGCTGCCCTCGGCGGGATCCCTCTCCATGCTGACCCCAACCGGCGACATCCGCCCGCTGGAGGACATGGAGAACGAGATCATCCGCTTTGCGATCTCGCACTACCGCGGACAGATGTCCGAGGTCGCCCGCCGCCTCAAAATCGGCCGGTCCACCCTCTATCGCAAACTCGACGAAGCCGGGGTTCCCGGCCATGGCGGGAAAAGCGGCGAGGAGACGCACTGAACCTCATGCGAACGGAGGTTCGCGTGACCCTGCGGGACCGCCGTAAGCCGTTCGCATGACGGCGGAATTCGACGGCGGCTTGAACCGTGACTTGGAAGTGACAGACACAGTGAAAAGCGCGCGGTAGAGGCGCACAATCCGTTGCAAACCAGCTTCCTTGAAGTCAGTTTGTCGTGAGTTGTCCCGGGTAGCGCTGGCTGCATAAACGGGGCCTGTATATCGTCTGCGTAGGAATCGTTGCGTGCAGGCGTGCAACTTTCGAGAGGCCGGCGCGGTTTAGCCGAAGCTCACTAGGCGATAACGAAGCTGTTCCACGAGGGACAGTTCACCCGAGGGGTGTGACAAAATGCGTGACTGTTTAAACCACCGTGCAGGCTTTGACCGCGTCTTGATGACGGTCGCGGCAACCTTCCTCACGGTATCGGCCAGCTCGGCCCTGGCACAGGATCAGCCGCGCAGCAGCGCCGCCGAGCTCGCGATCGAAGCCGCGATCCCGCGCCCTGAGCCGGCAAACGTCGCCCCCCCGACCGCAGCAGACATCAAGCTCGACAGCACCGCCACGGTGCAGGACTCCACGAAGGAGCCGACCAAGGAACCCGTGAAGGCGGAAGCCGCGCCGGCACCCGCCAAGGTCGAGACTAAGCCCGCCGATGTCGCCACCACGCCCGCGCCTGAAGCGCAGCCCGCCAAGGCCGATACTGCGACCACAACGCCGGCCGCTCCGGCAGCACCCGCCACAGCTGCGGCTCCGGCCGCCGAGCCGGTGAAGGCCGCGAGCAATGTACCCGCCGCCGACCAGCCGGTCGCCGACAAGCTCAAGGACATCATCGGCGCCAAGACCTCGCGTCATTTCGACCGCAAGAACGAGCGCGCAGCCGTGGAGAAGTTCTACGGCGCACGTGACTTCGCACCGGTCTGGACGCAAGCCGGCAGCCTGACCGCTGCTGCCAAGGGCGTGATTGCGCGACTGAAGGATGCCGCGTCCGACGGCCTCAATCCGGCCGACTATCCGGTGCCGGATTTCGCCGCCGCCACTAATCCCGATGCGCTCGCCGATGCCGAGCTGAAGCTCACCGCCAGCATGTTCGACTATGCACGCCAGGCCCAGAGCGGCCGCATGCACTGGTCCCAGGTCAGCGGCGACATCCTCTATCCCGAGCATCCGGTCGATCCGAACGAGGTGCTGGCCAAGATCACGACCGCGACCGACGCCTCCGCTGCGCTCGACAGCTACAACCCGCCGCACAAGCTCTACAAGGAGCTGAAGGCCAAGCTCGCGGAGCTCCGCGGCCAGGGCAATGGCCCGGTGATCGAGATCGCCGATGGTCCGGCGCTGAAATACACCCCCGCCGGCAAGAAGCAGGCTGAAATCGTCGTCGAAGATCCGCGCGTCCCGCAGCTCCGGGCCAAGCTCGGTCTCGCCGAGAACGCCAGCGACACCCGCTATGACGCGACGGTCGCCGAAGCCGTGCGCAAGTTCCAGAACAGCGCCGAGCTGAAGGCGACCGGCATCCTCGACGACAAGACCGTCAAGGCGATCAACACCCCGAAGCGCGACAAGCAGATCGACGTGGTGCTGGTGAACATGGAGCGCTGGCGCTGGCTGCCGCGCGACCTCGGCGTTCCCTCGCTGGGCGACGCCTATGTCATCCTCAACATTCCCGACTACACGCTGAAGGTGATGCAGCGCGGCCAGCAGGTCTGGACCACCCGCGTCGTCACCGGCAAGCCGGGTACGCATGCGACCCCGCTGCTCACCGAGACGATGAAGTACATTACGGTCAACCCGACCTGGAACGTGCCGCCGTCGATCGTCTACAACGAATATCTGCCGGCACTTCAGCAGGACCCGACTGTGCTCCAGCGCATGGGCCTCAAGCTCGAACAGAACCGCGACGGCTCGGTGCACATCTCCCAGCCGCCCGGTGAGGCCAATGCGCTTGGCCGCATCCGCTTCAACTTTCCGAACAAGTTCCTGGTGTATCAGCACGACACGCCAGACAAGAACCTGTTCGCCCGGGAAGATCGTGCCTTCAGCCATGGCTGCATGCGGGTACAGAACCCGGATCAGTACGCCTCCGTGCTGCTCAACATCGCGCTGCCGAACGAGAAGTACACGCCGGAGCGCGTGCGCAGCATGTACGGCAAGAGCGAGGTCGACCTGAAATTCCCGACCCCGATCCCGGTCAACATTACCTATCAGACCGCGTTCGTGGACGACGGCGGCAAGCTGCAATTCCGCAAGGACGTCTATGGCCGCGACGCGACCATGATCAACATCCTGAAGAACAGCCGCGGCAAGGACCTCGAGAACATCGTGGCCCACTCGCAGCCGAGCTATTCGCGCCCGGCGACGACGCTGCCGAACGGCGTGGCGGTGGCCAATAACAATGGTGGCTCGTCCGGCCTGAATTTCTTCGAGCGGCTGTTCGGGGCCCCGACCCCACCGCCGGCTCCGGTCGGCCGCCGTCCGCAGCAACAGCGGGTATTCACCCGCTGAGCCCGACTCGGACCAGACGCCTCATTTCCTGAAATTCTGCAATAAATTCAGCGATCCCGTCCCTTGGATGGGGTCGCTTAACGTTAACCATTCTCCACCTGACTTCGGGCGGCGGGCGTTTTTTTGCCACACTCAACCGGTTAGGTTTGTATTCTGACTTGGTTTGGGGGCGGGAAGGCCAACCTCAAATTAACCTTCTCGCTTTAAGAAAGCGTTCACCCTCTTTCGCGCGCTAACGGGGTTGGCGGGAGAGTCCATTTTGAACGCTCGGTCGACTGGGTGGGCTCTAACGTGCTGACTGGTCTCGCACGCCAATTCGCTGTGCTGTCGTTGTCCCATGCGGGAGTGAAGGCCGGATCCAGGATCGGTCTCGCTTGCGCACTGCTGTTTGCGGCTGCCGGTTCGGTTCACGACGCCGCCGCGCTGAACGAGACCAAGACCCTCTCCTTCCACCACACCCATTCCGGCGAAGACCTCACCGTCACCTTCAAGCGCGACGGTCGTTACGATGAAGCCGCGCTGAAGCAGCTCAATCATTTCCTGCGCGACTGGCGCACCCAGGACGAGACGGTCATGGACCGTCGCCTGTTCGACATCCTCTGGGAAGTCTATCGCGACGTCGACGGCAAGCAGCCGATCCAGATCATCTCCTCCTATCGCTCCCCCGCCACCAACGCCATGCTCCGCCGCCGCTCCTCCGGTGTGGCGCGCTTCAGCCAGCACATGCTGGGACACGCGATGGACTTCCACATTCCGGGCGTGCCGCTGGAGCAGATTCGTTTTGCCGGCCTGCGCCTGCAGCGCGGCGGCGTCGGCTTCTATCCGACCTCCGGCTCGCCCTTCGTGCATCTGGACACCGGCAGCATCCGGCACTGGCCGCGCATGACGCATGACCAGCTCGCCCGCGTCTTCCCGGACGGAAAGACGGTGCATCTGCCGACCGATGGCACGCCACTGAAAGGCTATGAACTCGCCAAGGCCGAGATCGAGCGCCGGGGCAATGGCGACGATTCCGGCAGCAGCAAGCCGGGCTTCTTCGCCGCCTTGTTCAAGGGCAAGCCGGCTCCGGCCGCCAGCAGCAGCGACGAGGATGACGAGGGCGCGCCCGCGCCGGCCGCCAAGCCTGCTTCGCCGACCGTGGTCGCAGCCGCAACCAGGCCGGCCGATCCGGTGCCGACACCGCGCGCCAAGCCGTCGATTGCCGCCACGATCCAGCTTGCCTCGGCCGATGCGCAGATCGTTGCGCCGCCCAAGCCGAAGCCCGCGCCCGTGGCTGACAAGTCCCCCGCCGGCAAGCCCGAGACTCCTGCCGACATCATCAATGCGCGCGGCTTCTGGGATACCCCGGCCACGCCACAGCAGGCGACGCCCGCCCAAGTGGCTGCGCTCAGGGCGCGCCAGGCCCTTGCTCAGGCCACTGATCCGCAAGCGACTGCCAGCGTCTCCAGCGCGGCCTATCAGGCATTGGCCTATGCGCCGGCCTCCGCCTCTCCGGTCGACCGCGCCAACGTCGTCGCCGCCTCCGCGCCGATCCCGCGCGCAGCCCGTCCCGCCGCTGCGACGCGCAGCCTCGCGCCCGCAACCGAGATCAACACCGTTGTCGGCAAGAGTGTCGATGGCGCAGTCGCCACCGCAACCCGCCTCTCGGCGCCCAAGAGCGAGAGCATCTGGCTCAAGATCGTGATGCTGTCGCCAAGCGCCAGCCGCGCGATGTCGGTGACGCTGATGGGCGAGCTCGATACCGTCGCGTTGCGCAGCTATTTCGTCAAGCCGCAGGCCGTGGTCGCGATGGGCTTTGCCGACGATCCGATGCAAGGCCTGTCCTGCGACAGCTTCACGGGCGCCGCCACGGCGAAGCTCCAGACGACGTCGTTCGTCATGCGGACGGCGTCGCTGCGCTGAGGTCTTCAAGCGCGTTAGCGCTTGCTCCGCCGATCCAGATGATATGTCAGCGCCAGCCACAGGCAGACCGCAAGTTCCTGTTTCGGCAGCGCGCCTGACACCGGCAACAACAACGCCCTCGTCTGCCGGTACTCGAATTGATCGGGAAAGCGCTCGCGAAAGGTGTCGACCAGCGTCGTCCTGCAGTTGAACAGGATGGCAGCGCGCTCGGAATCCTTCAGCCGGCCAAGCCGGATTGTGCTGCCGCTACCGGTCTCTCCGGTCAGATAAGCAGGCTCGCCCCATTTCAGGGTTTCGGTGAGACGCCCGACCTCGTCATGGGCGGCAGCGGTCGCAAAGATCAGCGCGCGCACCTGCAGCAGCCGCTTGCCGATCGACGCCGGAAAAACGTCGAAAGCGCGGCCTACCTCGCGCGGCAGTGGCGGCGCGGTCACGACGTCTCTCCCGCGTTGAAGACTTTGGCTCGTCCTGGCTCCCTCCAGGACGAGAGCCGACCTCAGATCATACCAAGCGCTTGCATGTAGGTCTCGAGGATCGTCTCGGCCTCGGCGCGCTCGTTGGGGTCCTGCTTGCGCATCCGCACGATGGTGCGCAGCGCCTTGACGTCGTAGCCATTGCCCTTGCTCTCGGCATAGACGTCGCGGATGTCGTCGGAGATCGCCTTCTTCTCTTCCTCCAGCCGCTCGATGCGCTCGATGATGGATTTGAGCTGGTCCTTGGCAAATTTCGTCGCGGGCTCGTCGTCGCGGACGGCGGCGGAGGTGGCCATCT
>Ga0102590_1001649_pt1 | contig 31921 bp, 60 predicted proteins | sample AraplaMF_Col_mMF_FD_76859 | JGI IMG/M metagenome (GOLD analysis project Ga0102590, IMG submission 76859) | Arabidopsis root microbial communities from the University of North Carolina, USA - plate scrape MF_Col_mMF | ecosystem: Host-associated > Plants > Roots > Endosphere | place: USA... | reverse complement strand
GCCAGCGATCGATGCCCAGATGCTCGCGGATGCGCTCGATATCGGCCACCAGATGCCAGGTGGTGTTGTCGGTCAGCTCCGCATGCGGCGTGGACTGGCCGCAGCCGCGCTGGTCGAACAGCACGATGCGGTAGGCCTTGGGATCGAAGAAGCGGCGGTAATTGGGATTGATGCCGCCGCCGGGGCCGCCATGCAGGAACACCACCGGCTTGCCGTTCGGGTTGCCGCACTGCTCGTAGTACAGCGTGTGCAGCTCCGACACCTTGAGCATGCCGCTGTCGAACGGCTCGATCTCGGGGTACAGCTGGCGGCGTGGCTGGGTCATGCGGGCATCTCCGGCGATTCAAAGCGCCGAGGATACCGCAAGCCCCTAAAACAGCTTGCCGGGGTTGAGGATGCCGTTCGGATCGAACACCTGCTTCACGCCCCGCATCAGCGCGATTTCCGCCGCGCTGCGCGTGCTCTCCAGATACGCCTTCTTCACCAGGCCGATGCCGTGCTCGGCCGAGATGCTGCCGCCATGACGCTTGAGCGCTTCGGCCAGCAGCTTGGTCACCTGCTCGCACTGGGCGATGAACTCGGCATCGGCCAGGCCTTCGGGCTTGAGCACATTGATATGCAGGTTGCCGTCGCCGATATGGCCGAACCACACCACCTCGAAGTGCGGATAGGCCTGCCCCAGCAGGGCCTGGATCTCGTCCAGGAAAGCCGGCAGCGCGCCGATGCGCAGGGAGATGTCGTTCTTGTAGGGCTTGTGCGGCGCCAGGCTTTCGGTGATGCCTTCGCGCAGGCGCCACAGCGCGGCGGCCTGGGCCTCGCTCTGCGCGATCGCGCCGTCGGCGATCCAGCCCTCGTTGACGCCGTGCTCGAACGCGGCCAGGGCGGCGTCCTGCGCGGCCTCGTCGGCGGCGTCGAATTCGGTGACCACGTAGAACGGAAGCTCGCCGTCGAGCGCGCGCTGCGCGCCATGCGCCAGCACGTGGCGCAGCGCGATGTCGGTGAAGAACTCGAAGGCCTGCAGCTTCAGGCGCGCGCGAAACAGCGCGAACACCTGCATCAGCGCGGCCATGTCCGGCAGCGCCAGCAGCATCACCTGCGACGGCGGCGGCGGCTCGGCCAGGCGCAGGGTGGCTTCGACCACGATGCCGAGCGTGCCTTCCGAGCCGATGGTCAGGTGGCGCAGGTCGTAGCCGCTGGAATTCTTGATCAGCCCGCGATTGAGTTCGAGCAGTTCGCCATTGCCGGCGATCACCTTCAGGCCGGCGATCCATTCGCGCGTGTTGCCGTAGCGGATCACCCGGATGCCGCCGGCATTGGTGGCGATATTGCCGCCGATGGAGCAGGAGCCGCGGGCGGCAAAGTCGACGGGGTAGATCAGCCCATGGGAGCGCGCCGCATCGTGCACGGCCTGCAGGGCGATGCCGGCCTGCACGGTGAGGGTGCGGTCGATCGGGTCGAAGCCGAGCACGCGGTTCATCCGTTCCAGGCTCAGCACCAGCTCGCCCTGCGCCGCCACCGCGCCGCCGGACAGGCCGGTGCGGCCGCCGGAGGGCACCACCGCCACGCCGTGCTCGTTGGCCCAGCGCAGCACGGCCTGGGCCTCTTCCACCGTGGCCGGCAAGGCGATGGCCAGCGGTGCCGGGGTCCAGCGGCGGGTCCAGTCGCGGCCGTAGTGCTCCAGGTCGGCCGGTGCGGTGAGCAGGCGCAGTTCGGGCAGGCGGGCGGCCAGTTCGGCCAGGGCGGCGGCCTTGGGGGACTGAGCGGGTGCGGTCATGGCGGCTCCGGAAGCGAGTCGTCCAGCCTGCCAGCCGCAGCCGTTGCGGTCCAGTGCTGCGCTGCCGCATAGTGCCGCCTTGCCATCCTTCACCCGAACACGCCCGGCGGCCCATGAAAACCTCGTATCCGAAAGCAGACATCAAGGTCCTCCTGCTCGAAGGCGTCAGCCAGAGCGCCGTGGAAGTCTTCCGCCGCGCCGGCTACAGCCAGATCGAGTTCCATGAGAAATCGCTGCCGGAAGCGGAACTGAAAGCGCGCATCGCCGAGGCGCACATCGTCGGCATCCGCTCGCGCAGCCATCTCACCGCCGACGTGCTTGAGCAGGCGCGCCGGCTGATCGCGGTGGGCTGCTTCTGCATCGGCACCAACCAGGTCGACCTGGAAACGGCGCGCCAGCAGGGCGTGCCGGTATTCAACGCGCCCTACTCCAATACGCGCAGCGTCGCCGAGCTGGTGATCGCCGAGGCGATCATGCTGTTGCGCGGCATCCCGCAGAAGAACGCGCTGTGCCACCGCGGCGGCTGGACCAAGTCGGCGGCGGGCAGCTTCGAGGTGCGCGACAAGGTGCTGGGCATCGTCGGCTACGGCCATATCGGCACCCAGGTCGGCGTGCTGGCCGAGTCCCTGGGCATGCGGGTGATCTTCCACGACATCGAGACCAAGCTGTCGCTGGGCAACGCGCGCGCCGCCGGCAGCCTGGACGACCTGCTGGAACGCGCCGACGTGGTGACCCTGCACGTGCCGGAAACCCCGGCCACCAAGCTGATGATCGGCGCCACCGAGCTGGCCAAGATGCGCAAGGGCGCGGCGCTGATCAATGCCTCGCGCGGCACCGTGGTCGACATCGACGCGCTGGCCGCGGCGCTGCGCACCGGCCATGTCGCCGGCGCGGCGGTGGACGTGTTCCCGGTGGAGCCCAAGGGCAACGACGATCCGTTCGTGTCGCCGCTGGTCGGCATGGACAACGTGATCCTCACTCCGCATATCGGCGGCAGCACGCTGGAGGCGCAGGACAACATCGGCATCGAAGTGGCGAGCAAGCTGGTGCGCTACAGCGACAACGGTTCCACCCTGTCGGCGGTGAACTTCCCCGAGGTGACCTTGCCGGAACATCCGAACAGCCGCCGCCTGCTGCACATCCATCGCAACGTGCCGGGCGTGCTGTCGCGCATCAACGAATTGTTCTCGGCCGGCAATATCAACATCGACGCGCAGTTCCTGCAGACCGATTCGCAGGTGGGCTACGTGGTGATCGACGTGTCGGCGGACGAGGCGCAGGCCGGCGCGTTGAAGGACCGGCTGGCGGCGATCCCGGGCACCTTGCGCAGTCGCGTGCTGTACTGAAGCGCGCGCTTGTTTGAACGGAAGGCGCGTTGCCGATACGCGTCCTTCACCGCTCGCCGCGTAAACGAAGCGGACGCAAAGGAATGATCCGCGCGCCATGAGCAAAATCCTCCTGCCGGACCGGATGATCGAGATCGGGATCGATACGCCCGGTCCACCCGAGGCGCTGCAGCCGCGCACGGTGCCGCTGCCGGTACCTGCAAGCGACGAAATACTGGTGAGGGTGCAGGCGGCGGGCGTGAACCGCCCCGACGTGATCCAGCGCCTGGGCCGCTATCCCATGCCGCCCGGCGCGCATCCGACGCCGGGCCTGGAGATCGCCGGCGAGATCGTCGCGCTGGGCGCCGATGCCGAGGGCTTCGCAGTCGGCGACCGCGTGTGCGGACTGACCAATGGCGGCGGCTATGCCGAATATTGCGCGCTGCCGGCAGGCCAGGCGCTGCCGATTCCCGATGGCGTGGATTCGATCCACGCGGCGGCGATTCCGGAAACCTTCTTTACCGTGTGGGCCAACCTGTTCCGCATCGGCCGCGCCGTGCCGGGCGAGCGCGTGCTGATCCACGGCGGCACCAGCGGCATCGGCACCACCGCCTTGATGCTGTGCCGCGAATTCGGCATCGCCGCCTTCGCCACCGCCGGCAGCGAACGCAAGTGCGCGGTAGTGCGCCATCTCGGCGCCGAGGCGATCAACTACCACGACGAGAACTTCGCCCTGGCCATCCTGGCCAAGACCGACGGGCACGGCGTGGACGTGATCCTGGACATCATGGGCGGCGCCTATTTCGAGCGGAACCTGGCGGCGCTGGCGCGCGACGGGCGGCTGGTGGTGATCGGCTTCCTCGGCGGCACCCGCGCGGACGAAGTCGACCTGCAGATGCTGGCGCTCAAGCGCGCCACCGTGACCGGTTCGACCATGCGTGCGCGCAGCGGCCCGGAGAAGGCCGAGATCGCCAACGACCTGCGCGCGCATGTGTGGCCGGTGCTCGCCGCCGGACGCTGCCTGCCGATGGTGCACGAGGTGTTTCCGCTGGTGCGTGCGGCCGATGCGCACCGGCTGATGGAAAGCGGGGAGCATGTAGGCAAGATCGTGCTGAAGGTGGCCTAGTCCAGCGCGGCGTGCAGCAGCGCCAGCCACCCCGCGGGTGCGGCGAACGCCAGGTAAAGCGCGAGCGCCTGCCCTGCCACCACGCATGGCAGCCCGATCGCATAGACCCGATGCACGCGGTCCTCCACGATCAGGTCGCGCAGCAGGCCCAGGCCGATCAGCCCATCCACATACGCATACCAGGCATTGGCCGGCACCAGCGCGCGCGGGAAGCGTGCGAAGGCGGCCACCGTGAGTGCGCAGGTGGCGATCAGCATCAGGCGCCGATGGACGTCCGGCTGCCGTCGCCAGCGCAGCGCCAGGCCGAAAGCCACCGCGAAGGTCAGCATGTCGTTGAAGGAGATCGCCAGGAAGGCGTCGTGCACCGGCCCCTGGCGCGCGTGCCACTGGCGCATCGCCAGCGCGGTGGCTACGCCCAGCACCGGCAGCAGCGTGCCCAGGCCCGCGCCGAACATGCCCAGCCGCCGGTGCAGGCGCACGGCATGCCAGCGCACCAATCCGGACTGCGCCAGGAACAGCAGCACCCAGCCGGAAAATACGAGGGCGTGCACATGCAGGATCCACGGCAACGGCTCCGCCCGATGCAGCAATCTTTCGCCCAGGCCGCGGCCGAAACCGTAGGCGACCACCGCCAGCACCAGCCAGGCCATACCGAAGTAGAACCAGCGGTCCAGCCCCCTGCGCAGCTTGCAGACGGTGCGATCGCCGAAGCCCGCGGGGGCGTGCGCGGCGATGGGAGCGAGTGTCTTCATGTAGCCTCTCGATGGCGGGGATATCCACAGCCTCGCCAGCCGACGCGTTCGAGTCCTGAAACGCATCTGAAAAAGCCTTGAAGAACTCTGAAAGCCCATCGCATGGCCGCTTCGCGCGCCAGGCCGATGCAAGGAGACCGCCATGAAAGCCAGCTGCAGCCATCTCGACGGCATCCGCGAGGTCACCCCCAGCGCCGCCGGCTGCGAGGAATGCCTGAAGACCGGCAGCCCCTGGGTGCACCTGCGCATCTGCCGGACCTGCGGCCACGTGGGCTGCTGCGACGACTCGCCCAACCGGCACGCCACCAAGCATTACCGCGCGACGGGGCATCCCATCATCGAGGGCTACGATCCGCCGGAGGGCTGGGGCTGGTGCTACGTGGACGAGGCGATGTTCGATCTCTCGGACCGCAAGACGCCGCATCCGGGGCCGATACCGCGGTACGTGGACGAGTAATGCCACGTCAAAGAAAAAGGCGCCCAAGGGCGCCGGCTTACCAAATTAAAAAGGCGCCCAAGGGCGCCGGCATACCAAATTAAAAAGGCGCCCAAGGGCGCCTTTCGAATGTCACCGTAATTGGTCGGGGCGGCCGGATTCGAACCGACGACCCTTTGCCCCCCAGGCATCATTGCTGACGCGACTATCCTTCTGATTTTACGAAGGAATCGTCCTTCTCACGCGTCCGAAAAGTACGCCAAGTCGATCTAATCCGATCAATGGCTTACAAAGCGATAGGGTGGAAACCGCTAGGCCCGCGGAATCGACCGCCAATGCGACCGCGCCCACCTCAGGGCATGCCGCTCTGCCCTCTCCCTGGTCGGGTAGTAGTTCGCCACATGCGGCTTGTAAATGCTGATCCCCTCCCGATAGAGGTAGATCACCCAGCCGTGATCGATGCGCTTGCTGAGCTTGAGGAAGGGGATCGTGTGAACGGGATTGACCAGCCTTTCAGTCCAAAGATCAAGCAGCTCAAGTCCACAGCTGACGCGCTCCCATTCGATGAGGATATCTGGCATCCAGGCAGGTTACGCCTGGTCAGTCTCAATTCCAGTTCACCGTGAAGTTCACGTTGGCGTTCGTCGTGCCATCTGACACATTGACCTGCCACGTTCCATGCAATGGATCGGTGTTGATATTGGCATTGGTGGCGGAAAAGGCGTACTGATTCCCCGTCTTCACCACGCCAATGCTGGAATTGGGTCCGGATGATGTGCCGGAAATAAGCGTGGCCGCTCCGTAGGTGTACGACCCGCTGCCGCCAGATCCGTTGATCGTCACCGTGCCAATGGCAAAGGTTCCCTTCGCCGATGAGGCACTACTGATTGATGATGGCGTGGCAGATCCGGATACGTTCACATATCTCACCGCCCCAGCAAGCTAGGAAAGCAGCACCGGGAGAGCTGTGGGGACGCCCGCATTGGCACCCGTGTTAGGCACCCAAGAGCCACCACGGACGAAGGCAGAAAGCGGTGTCGTCACAGGGGCAAGGAACTCCGTGCACACGTCACTCAACTTGGGATTAGACGGAACCGCCATTAGATGCCCTTCTCTGCCATGCGCCGGTCCAGATCGAGAACAGCGGAGGCAAGTAGGGCGCTTAGCTGCATGGGTGAGACCGTCAACATGCCGTCGTCGCGCTCCGCTACCGCCTCGGGAGCCACCTATCGAACCTCCTGGGCCAGGAATCCAAGCTCTTTCCTGCCATCCTTCTCATATTCGCGAGGAAGCATCTGCTTCAACTCATTCAGGCCGCGCTTTAGGGGCTAGATGTCGCTCTTGAGCCTTGCGTCTGAGGTGGACTGGAAGTCAGTCGCGCTCCATACACCGGAGCTATTCAGGCTGGAAAGAAGAGAGAAGGCCGAACCATTCGACTTGTAGAAGTTGAAGCCAGCGCCGGAAGAAAAGGCGTTGAAGAAGTCGACTTCAGCCCCTCCGTTCGAGAAGTTCGTACCCACATAGAAAGTTCCGCCGGCCCAATTGATCGTTGCATAGGACTGGCCGCCTAGATTGACATTGCCGATGCTGGTAGAGCGGCCGCTGGCAGAAAGGCCGCCAGTAAAGGTTGTTTGACCAGATACCGTGCCGCCAGCCGTCTTGTCCAATGGTGTTGGAAGGTTGCCGACATCCCACGCCGCGTTGCCATTGAATGTCGGGCGGGCACTAAATGCACATACGCCAGTGGCGCGATTGGCGGCCATCACTGAAGCCAAGAATGTGCCGGCGTCGTTGAAGGACGTCAGAGCGAAGTTAGTGCCAGCATTGGATCCGGCCTCAGCGTCGCTAGTGCCGCCGAAGCGCCAGCGCGCCAGGCCATTGGTATAGACGTAATGGTATCGGTCGCCTGGCGTGGTCGTGTTGGAGATAAGTTGGCCGCCATTGAGCTGGATATTGGCGCTGGTGACATTCAGGTTGCCAGTTAGCGTACCGCCGGCCAACGGTAGGTAACCATAAGGCGTAGATCCACCCACCATGACCCAGTTACCGGAGCCCAGAGAACGGAACCGAAGGACGTCTCCCGCAGCTACCGTGATATTGGTTGCGCCAGGAAGTACGAGAGAGCTGGAATTGACCAGTGTAGGGGTGCCCGTAAAGCGGCATTCCCGCACAATGCCGGCTGCCACCGTGCCGAGCGAGGTAATCGAGGCCGTGCCGGTGATCTGAATGGACTCGGCGTCAGCTGCTCCGATATCGGTCGTGGAGGCCGCGGCTACCGTCGCCGAAGCAAGGGCATTGGTGGAGCGTATAATGGCCTAAATGCCCCTCAGGTAATCATCCAGGCTATTTCCGATGGAGTCTGATCCGGCCGGGCTGTTGGAGGCGGCGATGGTGAAAAGATCCGCCATTTTGGTAGGTACTGGCATGTATTTATCTCACAGGAAGGTCAGATGGACTCGGTATTTATCCTTGCAGCCATCATCCTCGGCCTTGGCGCGTTCTGGGTAGTCGTCTTTACCCTGAAAGCCATTGTTCTATGGCTCGCCGAGAAGGCTGAAATTAGGCTCTATCGGGCATTGCACTTGCGTGCCATGGACAGGGCGCTAGGTAACCCGTATGGGACAACAGCCATGCGCCAAAAGCTCGATCAACGCGGCGGCTATGGCCCCTGAAGCAACGAGTAGGAAGGCTGCTGAGCGGCAAGCCACGGCAACTGGTTTAGGTAATTTGGTGTAGCCACAGGCATGCCTGCGGCCCGGCCGACAATGGAGGGATCGCGCAGAAGTCCCTGGACGATACGGGAACCGCCGACCACACCAGCACCCGTAAGGGCAGTTCCAGTAGCGCCCAAAACAGATCCACCAGCCAACGCCCCGCCGAGGCTGCCAATACCTCCTAGGAAGTTTCTAACCATCATCCTCGGCTCGGTACCGGATTGTGGTGGCTCTTTCAGAAGTCCCTGACCGATTCTGGCGAGCGTGCCTAGCTCGCCACGGTTACCCGTCGCCATCGCCATTTTGGAGGAGGCATTGTTCGTCACGGCCGATTGGAGCAGCGATGGGCTTACATCGCCAGTTGTTGCCTTTGCGACCACCGGAGCAAGCGTCTTGATGGCTCCCCAGCGCTGGTTGGCCTGCCCGAGAAGAGCCTGGTCCTGAGCATTCATGGACTACCCCATGGCCTGCCTTAGGCCATCCTGAAGCTGTCCGATGTAGTGCCTCACCTCGGGATCGGAGCTGATCGCATCACGCCCCATGTCGGTATCAATCTGCTTAAACCGCGATCCTGGAAGCACAATATTGCCGTTGGCATCCTGCTAGATGCCGTTGGTGATGCGTGACCAGTAGCCCTGGATCTTGGACAGGATCTCCGGCTTGGCCGATGCGGCATTAGTGATCGTGCTCTGGAAGTCCTGCTATAGCTAAGGTGTGAAGTTAAGGCTATTCCTGTTCCACAGATCATCATAGGTGTTGGATACATCACGCTTGGCACCAGCAAACACGGTATCTGTGATCTTGCTGGCCGCTGGATCAGCACCAATGGTGCGACCAACGGCACGATTGAAGGCGTCACGCTGCGATTGATCGAAAGCCTTCGCACCCGATCCAGGGACAATGCCAGTAACGGAATCAAGGTATTTGCCAAACTGACCGCCATTCACCTGAGACGCCTTCAGCGGAATGCCCCGCTGTAGTGCGGCCTGTGCGAGCGCCTACTGCTCGGCATTGGGGGCCATCATTGCGCCAATAGCATTCTTCGCTCCGGTTGCGCCAGCTCCTAGGGCAGTTGGTAGGAGTGCACCACCAAGCCCCCCCACAAACTGACCAAGCGGACCAAATCCGGCATCCTTAGCAATCTGCGACCCCGTTGAGCCGGTCGTGGTAGCGACCAACTAACCACCGGGATTTGCCAGAAGACCGCGACCCACTGCCGCAGCGACAGGTGATGCGCTGGCCGCCAAGCCGCCACCAATCCCCATTCCCGTTGCTGCCCCACCAACGCCACGAGTAATGGCATCGGAATAGCGCTCGGCAGTGCCCTAAGGCTGCAAATCCATCCCCGGAGCAGCCCCTTGGATACTGCTATCGAGTAGGTCAGTAGCCGTTCCTGCCTTATAACCCTCTGGGGCAACGGCATTAATGCCCGCACGAAATGGTGTCGCAAGCAGATCTAGCGTACCCGTCACACCCTCACCGAATGCCTTTCCAGTGCGCAGCATGGAGCGACCAAACTGCGCGGTCATGCTTGGTTGGGTATCTTGCTCGGTAAGTCCACCAGGCGAATTGTCTACGCCAACAAGATGGTTAAGGCCGGTGCGTCGGTAGAATTCCGTTGGGTCCATATCCGCATAGTATTTCTTGCGAATAGCTGACGCGAGCTTGCCATCAGAGATATCCGCATACTGCGGATTCTGCTTCCTGAAGTCGTCAAGTACGCTCATTTAAGGATCCCAAGTGGATCGGGTGAAGTGATTGGCTGCTATGGATTTGATGCAGCACCGAGGCCGCCGGTCACCTGTTGCACGCGAGAAGATTTGCGAGTTGCTCGCTAACGAGCCTGTTCAAGCGTGCTCTGGATGTTGTCAATACTGTCAAGGAAAGCTTTCTTGCTCATGCCCGGGTCAAGCGCTCCGATGGAGTCGGAAAGCTTCTTGCCCTCGGCATCAGACAACTGACCCATGCCACGCAGGTTCTATACCTGCGGAAGGAAGGTTTGGGCCTTGAAAGCCTCCAAATTGCGAGCGAATGTAAATGCGTCCGTGCCAGGGACGTTGCGTGCAACCACGCCAGTAAGGCCCGTTCCACTATTAAGGCCAGGATCTGTTTTTAGGTTATTGAGCGACTTCATGGCGATGTCGAACGAGGCGACACCACCTTCAGCAGATGAGGCAGCATCGGCGTTCTTAAGCTCCTGTTGCTGGCTACGAAGCGCGTTAGCGCCCGTGACACCCTGGCCGCCTACAGAAATCGGAGTGATTTCGCCGGTCACCTTGTTGATGTTGTAGTACTGGCCGTCCTAACCCTGAATGAGCTGGAATGCGCCAGGACCAAGAGCGCCACGCCCACCTCCGCCGACTTCGCCCATCTGTCGCGGGTTCCATTCGGGAGATGTGGCGATGGTGTTCCACTTGCCCGACGCTGGATCGAACTCCTGCGTCAATACATTGCTGTTGGATTTGACTTCACGCGTCATCTTGGCATTAGCCTTGGCAGTTGCATCCTTGGCCTGAGCCTCATACAGCTAACCTCGCAGCTGATTCTGGTGAAGCTCCATAGCCGCCGCAGGATCGAGGCCGCTCAATTCCTACTGGTATCCATTCATGTCGAATGTTCCATCAGGTTTGACATATTTCTTTGCGATAGCCTGCATCTGCTGCTTGCGCTGCATATCAGCCATAGTCGACTGCATGACCGCTTGGCGGTATCGAGAATTCTGCAGATTGGTCGCGCCCTGCTGGACGCTATCAAGGCCGCCGAGAATGCCGCCAGAGAGAGCTTGAAATGGTGTGGTACCAGGCTGGCCGTTAGCTGCAAGAATGCCCAAACCCGCTCGAAGCAGGCCCTAATTGGCGATCTTCTGCTGATCCTGATCGCTCAGGCCACTGGTGTCACCGAATAGACCGCTATACCAAGCCATTAGCTATGACTCCCCCAGCCGTTGAGCATCATTTGTAGGCCACCAAGGCCGAGATTTTGCGATGACATGCCCTAGGAAGCCATAACCCTCCGCAACCTATCACCAAAACCAAAACCGGCGGCACCTTGATTCGATAGCGGGCCATTGGCGTAGTTAGGAATGCCGCCCTGCTCACCAGTGGCAAAGTTGAAGCCGCCGTTTGTCCATTGGCTCGGATCAGCAATAGCCGGAGCCTGTCCGAGATACTGCTGAGGCCAGCCATACGAGCCAATCTGATAGCCAACTTGCGGAGATGCCTGCATGCCAGAGAGGAAATTGAAACTGTTCATGTATTGTCCTCAGAGGTAGTAGCCAAGTAGACCGACGCCGCCACCGATGGCTGCACCCCATGGACCTCCAACAGCCATGCCAGTAGCAGCACCGCCGGCCGCCGAGGCCAGGGCACCCCCAGTGCTTCGTGGCTTATAGGCTGGATTCAAACCAGTCGTCTGCTGCCCCTAGAACGCACCCTGCACGGAATTGAGTGCCTGCCCCATATTCGCTAGGCGCTGCTGGTCATACCCATACGTCTGGTTGTACCAATTGTTCGCCGCCTGATCCATAACGCCCTAGTTGTAGTTCTGTACCGTAGGCGACAGATTGCCGTACTGCCCCAAGAACTGGCTCTGCAGCGCATTCGCACCCGTGACGCCTTGCGAGGCATTGAGGATGAGCCCTGCGTTCTGCTGGGCCGCTCCCATGCGATTGGCGATGTCCTGCTGATAGAGGCCGGCGTTACGTGCCAAGTCGGTCTGCTGGGCCTGCACATTGCGATTGATGGCGTTCTCAGCCAGCTGCTGCTGGTTCTGGTAGTCCTGGCCGTAGAGGCTCGTAGATACCTGCCCAAGGTTCTAGGCGAGGGTGTTCTGGGACTGCTGCATGGCATCGTTGTAGGCACTACCACCGAACGCCCCATTGGAGGCGAACTAAGCCGCCAGCGCCGGAGAGGTGTTCTTGTTGTAGCTGTCCACAATGCTCTGCTGCGCCTGGTTCACCATCTGGCCGAGATAGGGGTTCTGTCCGGCGTATTGGTTCGTCCCCACTTGCGTCGTCTGTCCCGTGAGGGGATTGGCACCAGGGTTGACGCCGTACTGGCCGCCCAAGATCTGCTGCAGGGCGTTCTGCTGATTCTGCTGGCTGCCGAGCTGACCCGCTGCGCCCTGTTGGGCTAGCCATAGGGATTTGTACTGATCTTCGGTGGGCGCTGCGACAGTCTCTCCACCGTACTACTGATACGGCTTATTGTTGATGTTCTGAGCCTGATTGATGTAGTTCTGATAGTCCGTCGACAACCACTAAGGCAACTGCACCTAGGTCGTGGTCGTCGTGTTTTTCGGCTGCGAGCTGCCACCCATGATTAGACCTCGTAAAGGCTCGTGATACGACGGTACTTGTTCACCCAAGACGCATCCTGCGGCGTCCAAAATAAGGTTCTGGTCAGGCCGGCTGCATCCTAAACATATTTCGCTACCTCAATGCCGTAATGACCCTGACCCTTGCTGTCGGACCAGCCAAGCCAGATGTTTAGGTCAGCCCCGCTACCGAAGGGCATGACGACGATCTCGCACACAACAAACCCATCCAAATGGCCATCTTCGGCATGGAAGGCGTACAGTGTTGCCTTGTTGGCCTGAAGGGCGGCATATACATCCTCAGACATCCACGGTTCGCTATTGGAGTCTCGGATCTGCTGAATGCCTGGCAAGATCTAGGGCCAATACTGCCTAATTTGATGAATTGCCACGGCTTGGAACTTCATCTTGCCATCGGCGGTGACGCCAGAAATCATCGGAAGCATTCAATTTCCCGTAAGTGCGCGTTCTTGGACAAAAGTTGGGGATGTAGCGGAGAAATCACCCGAAACGGTGCACCTCCAACCCCTGATGATGTATTTCGAGCCGGCTGTGCCAAGCTCAGTGGGCGCGCTATTTGCGGCAAAGTCGCCCTGATTCCATTTGCCTGACGCAGGAACCGCCGTATAGGCGTTGGTGACAGCCCAGATCTAGCCCTCAGATAGGGCGTTAAGCTGAAATGTCACGTCTCGAAGCAGTTGCGTTAGGCGCAACACCTGCTGCTGTAGATCTTGCGGCAGGCGGGGATCGGTCTAAATCCTCATTCTCGGCTCGCCTATTGCAGGTCGACGTCCAGACCGTTCAATGACACAGGCCCGGTCCAGTCAAAACGCACTCGATGCCACCTCGCAATGCGTCGGAAGTCGAAGCGAGCCTATGAGGACTGAGCAATCGTCTGATCTTGGGTGGGCGTGACGCCAAGGTTGCCGCGGTAATAGTTGGTTCCTGTGCCGGATGATGGCTGCGTGCGATAGCGCGGAGTGGCGCGCTTAAACATGCTCCAATTCGTCTCATCGCCAAAGTCGCCAGATACCAAATAGGACGCGCCAGGGCTACCGGTGAGAGAGTAGAGCTTATGGTCCGTTCCAATGACGCCAGGAACGGTCTGGTCACTGATCCAGAACGGCGAATCGTAGGCGATATTCGGCAGATTGTCGTAGGTTGAATAGAGCGTTCCAAGGCCATCATAGGTGACAGCACCCGAGGCATATTCAACGGCCGATTCAATGCTCTGCGATGCCCTTCCCCACTGATTAGTGCGGATGTTGTAGACAATGCAGCTATCGCATGTGCCAGTGGTTGAAGCTACCGATGGGTAGTACCAGTAAACCAGATCGCGGGCCAAGTCGGCCGCACCGATGATGTTGGATCGCTGGGAACCGTTGAGCGACTGGAAAAACCAGTGCCTAATTGGAGCACCAATCGACCGAGGAACCGTGCCGTCATAGACGTAGATGTCGGCTGGCCCTATGAAGAAATGAGATGATCCGACCACCACAACCGATTCTTGCCCTGAACAGCCGATATCGCCAGGTATTCGCTGCCAGCTCCATACGATGGGTGGACCAACATAGCGACCGAGGAACATCGAGCGGGCTTTATAGGCCACCACATCGTCACCAAGCTCTCGCATAGCCGTGATGCGGCCAGGAGCCGTTACCAGTCGACCATTGGCACATTGCGTAGCAACAGATGGCGTCCATACGGCCTGGTTGAACAACCCAGAACACCACCATCCATCGGGCTGGTCGCCGAATGAGCCAGTAAGGTCAGAAACATCGCCAACCAGGACGAAGCCTGACGCGGAGCACATCACCGCCGCAGCGGGTGCAGTAGCGATATCTGCAAAGCTAGCGCTTGGTGCAGCCTATTGAATGCGCTGTGCTCGATTCGTGGCGAGGACATTGTTGCCGAACATGGTGAATCGCCAGCGATTCAGGCCGGTATATCCGCCCGCTTGGCTCCGGTCCACCCATGCGCTAGCTGTGACATCCCACAATTTTGCCTATGTGCCGGCCACGATGCGCTTAGAGCCATCGAGAAGCGTCCCCACATAGGCGCCCTTACAGGCGCTATCCAGGGCTGCAAGCCCAACATCTACACGGCTGTTGGCGGCCGTAAACCCCTGTGTCGATGGGACGATTAGGTCGCAGTCCGTAATGACACCCGGCGTGGCTGGATCAAGGTCGGGGGCAAACCCTTGAAGCTCAATGCGCATCAGTGCACCACGAAGTCAACGCGCTGCCGAGGCGTCGGGCTATAGCGTGCATAGTCATCCTGTCGCCTGAGAGCGTCCATGGCGTTCTCATAGCCTGAGCGCCAGATGGGAATGCGGTCGTCATCCTGCATGTAGGCTGCAGCCTCCAAAAGTGACGCATACAGATACACATTCGGGTTAGCTACGACGAGCCAGTTCTAAGTGGAAGAAGCGCTCAGTGAAGGAACGCCAGAGAAATAGACCATCCGATAGTCATAGTCGGTATTGCAGTTCAAATATAGCGTGTTGCCACCGATCCAATAGCCACTTGGTACAGTCGTGATTGATGCGTTGGTGCTTCGCTCGGGAGACAATGGGTGCAACGCTGTTTCGATGCCACCAAGCTAAATGATGAAAGCCTCCATCTGCCTAAAATCGCTCGGAAGCGCAACCTATTGGCTTGACGACGTGCCGCTAGCCTATGCTTGCTACGATCGAGTACGGAGGTCAGAATTGATCCTTGCCTCAGCAAGCATGATGAAGTCTGGAATGGATAGCGCAAGGTCAGTACGCGCAAGCCAACGGGCGATGGCGTCCTGTAGCGTGGCGTAGTCGTTAATCATTAGACCTTACCCTTCCAGATTCTGAACGCAGCAATGGCAGGATCATTTAGAAGGCGAGATATATGCTCGTCGTTCGCCATGAACTCATGCATAGAGATGCCATTTCGGTTGCAATAGGACTCAACCAGAACGGCGGGAACGCGAGCGGCGTGCCTCATCTCACCAGAACCAACCGCTCCCACCTAGCGAGCGCCATGGGCGTAATTGATAACCGGCTCAACGTCCTGAAGGCGATTAAGAATGGCGTTTTCGCCGTCCATATGAAGTTTGGTGGTTATGCCCATTCGATGGGCACCACATTGACCGTGCCGGCAGCTGAGTCCTGAATCGCGGCAATCGTGTCACTACCAGTCACATTGAGGATAATCGCCTCATTTGGCGTCACTAGCATGTCGGTAGCCGTTGCCGTAGCCGTTGTTTTGCCAACTTTGACATGGGCATTAGCGGTAGCAGCGATGCGTACGTACTTCGCCACCTGGCCGGCCTGGTTATTGGGGATAGTTGCCGATGCCGACGCTGCGCCAGTCGTGATATTCACGCCGGTGAGGTTCACATCAAGGCAGATGATCGGGCTCTTGAAAGACATGTCATTTCCCAAAAGAGAGGGGGCCGAAGCCCCCTCGTTAAGACCGTCAGGTCAGATCTCGGATCACCGCGTGGGCGTCCTTGTTGTCCATCTGCAGGCCGTATTCCCAGGTGATGAGCATCTTCTCCGCGTCGCCCGTCTTTGCCAGAGGCTTGGCCTCCACATTGCGCAGGGTCTTGAAGGAGACGTGATCCAGGTCGAGCAGGTAGGCAGACGCCTCCGAGCCAAAGAAACGGTCAGGCACGACCTTCAGGCGGCCAAAGTCGGTCACGTAGAAGTCGAACGCAGCGTTCAGCTCGTTGCTGTCGGACTGCTCGAAGCGGGTAGCATTACCCGAGAAGGTCGAGCAAATCACCTTGTCCGAGGGGCGGACCAGAAGCAGGCTAGGCTGGCCGCCAGCGGTATATGCGGTCTGCATGGCCGACTTGACAAGCGATTCGGTCAGCGCGCGAGCAGTGCCAGCCACCGGGGCGGTATTGCTGGATGGGATCGGGAAGGCGCCAGTACCGGCACCCACAGAGCCCTAGGTGATCCAGCCAGCTAGGCCTCGGGTCTGGCGGGCAGTGCCCGTAGCGCCCGCGTTGAAGGTCTGGTTGCCAATGATGCCAACCTCGGCATCGCGCTTCAGTTCCTTCATCTTCTTCATCTTCTGGAAGGCGATTTCCGACTTGCGACCCGCCTTGTCAACCACCTCTTCCGTGTCGGAGATGATGAAGTTCTTGTAGCTGATCTGGGTGTAGTTACCCCAGCGCGTGCTCGGAGATACGGCCGTGAACGAGCTGATGTCGTCACCTTCCAGCTGGGCGTTGTTTGCCGCCGAAGCCAGCGCGTCGGTCTGCCACTCGAAGAATCGAGCGGAACACTTGGACTTCTTCAGTGCGGAGTACAGCGGTGTATCGGTAGGCGAAATGATGTCGATGACATCCGACAGGTCTTCGCGCTAGCCGATAGCGGTGTAGGTGGTATAGGTGTTTGCAACGATGGTCATGATTGGCCTCTATCTGAGCGAGCCATGAGCAGTGCTAGCACGTCGTCATCCCTTCCCGTGCGCTTGGCGCGCTGGGCGAGCTGCTGAACCTGCTGCTGCTTGGCGTTAGTGGGGGAATTGGCTGTGCCAGGCTTGATGGCCTTCGGAGGAGTCTTGACCTCCTGAGCCTGCTTGGACTTCACAGCCTGAGCCCTGTCCCAAAGCATCGCCTTGCGGGCGATCAGGACAGCGCGATGGTCGGTCAAACTGTTCAGCTCATCGGGCGAATAACCTAGCGAAATGAGATGCTGGGCGATTTCTCGCTGCTCAGCACCACGCTTCGTTGAGTCACGCCAATCGGGCAATGCATCCAGAAGTTTTGCCTCGTTAACCTTGACGGATTCGTGGAAGACTTTCTCTTCCTCGTTCTTCCTAATCTGGTCGATGGCCTAACGTTGCTGGTCTACCTGATTCAGCATCGCCGCCTTCTGTGACATGCGCTGCTGCTGCCGCAAATACTCCTGCGGATCGGACTCGATAAGCTTGGCAAGTTCGGCCTGATTCCCGACAAGCTCCTGATAGAGCGCCGCTGACAGGTTGTCGAGCTGGGTGATACGCTGTGCGTATTCCTGCTGGACAAACTGACGTTCTTGCGTCGCTTGTTTGGTTAGCTCTGCCGCTTCGGTCGTCTTGCGCGTGTAATCCTGCTGCCTCATGTAGCCCTTAAAGGCTTCGTCGGCAGTAATTTCCAGTTCCTCACCCTGGACGGTGACCTTACGTTTATTGCCAAGCCACGCATCTAGTGGGTCTTCTGCCGGCTTTTCTTGCTTATCATCCTTGGGATCATCTTCCTAGCCTTCCTGGCCGCCCTCTTCCTATTCCTGCTCCTCTTCGCCCTTTGGCTCAAGGCGTTTCAGGATGTCATCTTCGGTCAGCTCAGTTTCCTGGTTGCTGGCCTGCCCTTCTTCGAGTTCCGCTTCCGGATTGCTCATGGGATTACCTCGGTGGTTAGGGTGAAATGTCTTGTCCGTTGTTCAAACGCACCCTCCATGTGCCTGTTTCTACGGGTGCGCCAGCATGGATTCCATGCCAAACGGGATGCGCCTTAAAGGGCACCCAGATTCGGCAGATAGTCAGTGGCTTTAGCCCCTTTTCTACCTCCCTTAAAATGGCGTCGAGTTCATGCCAGTTGCGCGGGCCACCTTCTGCGCCAGCGTCGCCTGAGCCACCATTCCGGTCTCCACATGCGCTTCCAGGTGCGCCCTGACCCGCCGCAGAAGATGCAGCATGGTCCACAACTTTTCGCGGCCTTCCGCGTCGCGGGCTGGAGATGTCTGCCATTTGTTCACAATCTCCGTTTCGATGTCATGGAATGCATCAACCAGCATGGGGTGCCCTAGAAGCTGTGCAGCATCATGTCCGCGTTTGATTTCAAGCTCAGTTTTATCGTCGGTCATGCCTGTTCATTCCGCTCTTCGTAGTCGACCGTTTCGTCTGCTGTTGAAGCATCCTTGGCACCCATGGACTTGGCGGCTGCAATCCGGGCCTCAGCGTTGATGCGGGCCACCTCGATCTGTGTCTGTGCCTGCAACTCTGCCTTGTAGCGCGCAAGATCGGCGTCTAGCTGCGCCTTGATGGTGGCCAAGCGCTCATCCTGCTCCATTTTTAGCTGGTTTCGCTCGGCCTCTAGCTGCTTTTCATGCTGCTGCTGTGCTGCCTGCGCCTGCTGACGGAGCACTTCCAGCTAAGCATCGTTCTGATGCTTCTGGGACTGCAGTTGAGCCTGACTTTGTGCCTTGTACTGCTCCAACTGCATCTGCTTATCAGACTCAGATGGCTGAGGCGGCTGCTACTGCGCCTGGTCTGGCGGCATGAAATAGCGGGAAGCGTCCTTCTTGCCCATGGCGCTCGCCATGTCTTCCAGGGCGTTGTAGGCCTACTGTGGTTGCACCAGTCCATATTGCGCGGCTTGGGCCTGGACCTAAAGTAGCTGCATCGACATGGCAAGTTGCCTGTCCTTGGATGACGTGCCAACGCCAACCGAAACTGTCATGTCGTAGTTGTTCTTCCATGCTCGCGGATCGATGGTCATCCATTTACCGGAGATACGGACCTGTTCTTGGCGGTCCTGATACTAGGTAACAAGTTTCAGTAGCAGCTGGAAGATACGCTTGACGCCAGTCTCGGCAAACACGCGAGCCATCAGCTCTACACGCTGAGCACCCTGATCCATGAGCTGCTAAAGTCCCTCGGAGCCGATCTTGGACTTGCTAAGCTCATTCCCGACCAAGCCCTGCGAGAACTCCTTGATGCCAGTCCTGGCATCTCGCACCCCATCGAAGAACTGGATGCCGCTTAGCGCCTGGGCGCCAATATCCGGCGTCTGGATAACGTCAAGGGCGTTCAGATCCTTGGTGCGAACCAGGCCGCCAGGCCGTGGATTCAGAAGGTCATCTAGATTCACCTGCCCCTCAACCACTGCCGTACGGGGCGTATTTGCCAGGTAAAGGTTGTCGAGGTATTGGCGGGTAATCGCCGTCTTGATGCGCTGCAGATCTTCAACCAAGTCCCACATGGACAGGCCGATCAGCTTGTACGGCATCAGGACTGGCGAGAATATGGCGAACGGGTGGTCTTCCACCACCTCATTCTCGAACACGACCGTCCCGCATTTCACCACGCGGCGATACTCGGCAATACCATCGCCGTCGTAGTCAGCACGGATGTAGCACTCATTCAGCATCACAATGCGCTGACTGATGTCAAGCGAGTCGTCTTCGTCAATGCTCCATGAGCCGTCATAGCGCTCACGCTCGTACTTCTCACCGTAGGTGTCGCCAAGAGTGCCCTTTGGGAGCGTATATACCTTATCCGCGTCATAACCAAGGCTAAGCAGATCGGAAATGGTCCGGCGCACATCGTGACCTATGCAGCGAAGACCATCGATATAGCGAGAATCCTTCGAGAACCAAACCTCTTCTGGCGGCACGCCTTCGACCTTGAACTAGCGCTTCTGCTCCTTGCGCTTGACGGTGGCGTTATATACAACGGGCTGCTGTTGAGCATCACCTGCTTGCCCATTGACCATGGAAACGTCGGTCTATTGCACCTCCTCCACACTCACCAGGTCGACAAACTCGTCGGCGGACAACGCCTGCACATCAATCTGTGAAAGGTTCTCGTAATGCTCTTCTCGCTCATCCCAGCGCTCATCGCAATAGACCTTCACGACGCCAATGCGGCTAATCAGGGCTGACTTGATGGCGTCGTGAAGGACGACAAAACCAGGGTTCTTGCGATGCAGTAGATAGGAGCAATACTCCGTGGCGTCGTTGCATGCCTTCTCGTCGCCCATCGCCTCGGGCTCGAACTTGACTATGTCGTCAGTGCCGCAGTACATGCGCATGAACACCGGCATTGCCCACTCAACCACCTCCATTAGCTCCTTGCTGACGACCTTGCTACGACCGTCAACGTCGGGTGGGGCCAGGATGCCCTTAGCCTCGCCAACATAGAAAGCCATCGCCTTAGCGCGATCAGAGGCCAGCTAATCGTTCAGGCCAATGCCGTTCGAGCGCTCATGGTCAATCAGGACGCAAAGCTACTTGTCATCCATCGGGCCATTGTTCTTCTTTATGGCCTCGGCGTCGTCGTACTGTTCGTAGCTCATGCGGTGGCTAGGCTCGGATAGTTAAGCGTCTTGGTGGACCAGTCCTCGTTACTCAGGCTTGGTGCCACAATGTGAAGGTATCGGAAGGCATCAGCCCCATGACTCCACTCGTCGTGTACTGGTGCGCCTGGCTCGCCAGTGGTCGTCGGCACGCCGCGTCGATACCGCTTTAGACATTGAACTAGGCGGTCTGTCTTAGACCTATCGAAATAGGTCTAGGCAAATCCTCGGCGAGCATTGCGAATGCCAGACTCGATGGATTGGTTGGGAATGATTCGAACATCCCATCCAAGCTCGCGCATGATCTGTTCTGCTGATTTGCCTGACTTGTAGTCCTTGTGCTGACCATCATGCGGAAGCCAGACAGTTCCCCAATTCCAGTTCTTTTTCTTCAGCTCGGCCGAATAGTGGTCGAGAGTTTTGTGGCTGTCCTCAATGTACTCGATGATCCTCAGTTGGCTCACGTGCCTTTGGGACAGGATGATCGACATTTTGTCGTTCCATCCGAGGTCGAAGATTGCATGCACTTTCTTCGCCGGGTCATAGGGAAGCTCACATATCCTGTCAGAAGTCTATGTTGATGCAACCTCGTCAGCATAGATCGCACCAGTGATTGCCGGCTTGCACTTGCCTTCCCAGATGTTCCTGTATTCGGCATCCGGCAAGGTGGCTTTGGCATGACTACGCTCTTTCTCAAGCACCTCAGGGAACCATGGGTTGTCGTGGTAGTTGACCTCCACAACCCAGGCATCGGGAGGCGTGTTCTCCACAAACCTGACCCAGGTTGGATCTGTATCAAGCTCTGGGTTGAAGCTCACCCAGATCTCCGAGCCATCCTTGCGAATGGTTGGGATGAGTATTGACCAGCTACGGTCGCTTACCGCCTGAGCCTCTTCGACCCAAACAATGTCAACACCCTCAAAGGACTTGATCGACTCCGCCGTCTGGTCGCTTAGGCCGGAGAAGATGAACTCCGAGCCGTTACCGCCCTTGATGACGCTCTACTGGACCTCGTAGAACGCACCAAGCCCAAGCCCCTGTACCTGGTCGCCAAGAAGCTTATGCACAGAGTCCTTGATGGACTTCTGCACCTCGCGAGTGCAGAGAACTCGCAGTTGCTTCTAGGCGGCCAAGATCAGCAATGCTCTCGCAAAGCTCCATGACTTCGCACTCCCTCGGCCACCATGGGCAACTTTATAGCGGCATGCCTTGAACAATGGCCTGAGCTTGGCTGGAAATTGCGCCTCAGCCATTATCAACGAAGCTCACGGTGATGCTGGCCCTTAGAGGGTTATCTGGATCGCCAGACACTTGCATTGGCAACACCTTGCCGAGGAGGGTAAGAAACGCCGCGGGATTGTCCTCAGCCTTCTTGACTAGGTAGCTGACTCCACCAGCCTTATCCAACGCTTCAAGGATCATTGCCCTGACGTCAGATGTAAGCTTATTAGGCGTTCCCTTTTGTCGGCCACCCGTCTTAGGAGTGCCGGGTTTACGTCCGGCCATTTCTGTTCACCTCTAGTTTAGACTCAGTTGAAACGTTGGCTTGCCGGCTCTTCCAGCATGCTTGCGGCTATGCGAAGCATCTTAGCCAACACATCTCGTTGAGCTGCAGGCGCGATCACGCGGACATCGTTGCCGTTTGTCCTTACCAGAATCGCTAGCTCGTCCTCCTTGGCATATGTTCGAACTAGACTGGCCGACTGTTCGTCAGTGGCCTCTAGAGCATTCATCGCGGACTCTTCGTTAGCTCTTCTTCGGTGAACCAGCTGTCGCAGCGGCGCTTTTCCTCATCGAACCAGGCAACCAGATACAACTTGCCGCCTTAGGCGATATTGATTTCCCTGATTCGACCCCAGCGCTCGGCGTCGATCAGATAGACACGCTCACCAAGCGCATAGGTAAGGACAATGACACTTTTCCCAGCGAAGCCAGAGTCAGACATGCTACGGAACCTACTCTCTAAACCTTCGCCAGTTAGTCATTATCTTCCGGAGTGGCGGGGGACGCAGGGGTCGAACCTGCACAGGGCTACGCCGCCGCCGGGTTAGAGCCGGCCGCTCTGCCAGTTGAGCTAGTCCCCTATTCAAAAATGCGTGACCAGTTGTCGGCGAAGGTCTTCTCGTCAACCGACAACGGCCGCGGCTTGCTTCCCTTGCCCATTAGGGGCCAGGAGGTTGATAGTTAACGCCGAGGTAGTAGGTCAGCGCAGCGAAGGTCTCGAACACAACGCATTCGCTCGGATCAGCACCGACGCGTGGCATACAGATGTAGCCGTTGGCCGAACGCTAGATAACAACCGTGCTACCAGCAAGCCAGGTGGGAACGCTCATTTCGTCTCCTTGGTTGGTTTAGACCAGCCGCATATCTGCTTGCCGGCCTCGTCGTGATCGAGGATCTGCCTGGCCGTCCCATCCGTCAGAACATCGTCTTGGCTCGGATAGATGGGCTTGAGCCATTCACAGCCACTATTCGGCTCAGTCGCGGGACCAGTCGCGCAACTTGCCAGCAGCAGTGGAAGAATCAGCATCGCCAATCCGCTGGATAGGCGCATCGGGAAGCTTCTGGGTTTCCTGCTCAACATGGCTCCGGGCCTTTGCGCGTTTGGTGATCTGCTTCTGAGTCTTGATTTCAACCTTGGATTGCTTGGCTTCGTCGTGAATGCGGGCGAAGTGCCATCCGCCGAGTAGTAGTACGATTGACAGAACGGAAATGACGATTAGCTTTATGCGAGACATGTCAGATGCGAACTTTATTCACATAAACGACAGTTAAGAGTGCGCTTAACAAGTAGCAGCCGTGTACGGAAATGTCTGCCAAATAGGGTCGCCCGTTATGACCGTCGGCATGGGCGAGGTCACTTTCACGAACACCAGCTGCAAGTGCTCTTGAATCATCTTCCACTGGGCAGCGGTAGGCGGTTTATCGCCAAGTTCCGCGAAGCCTTGGAGCCAATAGCAAAAATCGTTCGCGTTCATTCGCACGGCTTCCCGTACTTGCAAAGGATGAATAGATAAATCGCCACGATTGCCAATAAAATCAGCTTCATAGCGACCTCATTGAATAGATTGGTCAGGGCGGGAGGATTCGAACCACCGACAACTCGCTTCCAGGGCGAGGACTCTGCCAGGCTGAGCTACACCCTGATTTGGTCAGTTGGCCTGACTCTGCAAGTGCGTAAGTCCGTGCAGAGTGACATCGATGCTCAAGGCTTCTTGCCACTGCTTTTCGGTGAAAGCCAGGTCAAATGAACCCATGGCCTTCATATAGCCCCTGCCTACCTGTTGATACAGGATCGACACGACGCCAACCAACTTGCCATCCTGGTTGAAGATACCTGCCCCACTGTCGCCGAAGTAGCCGTTGAGGTCGTACAACGTGACGTTTCCCTCCGGAAACTGCTTGTGACCTGAGACGTATCCAGATCGATACATATCAACCAGTTCGCCGGGGTTTCCAATCACATAGATTGAATCTCCCTGTCTTGTCCCGGGAGATTGCTTGGCGACATCGCTGAAACTCAGGCTTGTGACTAGCAGCACATGATCGTGCTTATCGTCATACGCTTTGTAGACAAGAACTGGGATGCCATCTACCGCGAGGGTCTTGGCAACCGCAAGACAGTGGGTCGCAGTCAGAATTGCGTTCTTGCCAACCACAGTACCCGAACAGCTGCCATTATCCATCGTGAGATGGACGGCAACTTTATGGATTTTATCCACCGGATTTGAGGCGCACCCGCCAAAGGCCAGGAGAGATCCAATGACCAGGAGATGCGCCAACGGTTTCATGACTGCTTACCCTCACACAGGGCGCGCTCAGCGGCCCTACGTCGTACTAGACCGGGAAGTTTCTCGCCGTCTGAATAGACCCAACGGCTCATCTCTGCGCAGGCACCAGGCATGTCGCCAGAGTTAGCCCTGCGAGCCAGCGTGGACTGGCAGAATGCGGTGGCGCCCACGTTATAGGTAAAGGATGTAAATGCCGCAGCCTCGTATGGCTTGAGCGGCACGTGGATACAGCGCTGTACGGCCGCATAGGAAACCGCCAGGTCGCCGCGCAGTAGTTGCTCGCACTGCAACTGGTCAAGCCTCTCGCCGGGCTTTACATCGGCTCCCGTGTGGCCGTAGCAGATGGTCGGGATGCCTACCGGGTCGGCGTAGGTCTCGGGGACATAGCCCTCGAAATGCACCACCAAACCAGCGGCCAGACTCAGAATCAGGCTAGCAGCCCCTGCCCCAACCTTAAGACGGGTGCTTGCCATAGCGCCTCGCCTTCAGCCACTTAATGCCCTTATATCCCAGCTGGACGATAAGCATTGAGGTGTAGATGCTCGCCAGAAGATAGGAAATGGGCCCCCAGGGGATATCGGCAATCCAGCTCGCCCCGAAAAATGCCGCTAGCGGGGAGGCCATAGCGGCATCGCGGAGCATTTCATTCCCCTGAGACATGGTTACTTCTTCTTACCCCTACCAAGGATCTTGTTGGCCTTGGCATCGATCTTCGCTCTGGACGAAGCGGACAAGTTGCCCTTGGCTTCCTACTGACTGGCCCGAGCCTTAGCATTGGCAGCGTGAGCTTTATCGGGCATCGGGAACTTACGGCTGCCTGGAAGTCCAAAGTCACTGGACAGAAGCCCTTTGCGCTACTTGCTCGTCAGCTTCGCCATGTCACTTCACCGCCGTCAGGTTGGTCTTGCTCTTGCCTTTGCCAATCACAACCCATCGGTCATCCTCTGCACTTAGGCCGTAGATGTCGCCGGGCTTATCTGGAATGTGTAGTGCCTCAAAACCGCGGGCCTTGCAGAACTCGCCGACGCCCTGCGGAAAGATGTACTGCCCACTATTGGCCGTACCGCCGCCACTGTAGACGACCCAATCGGCATCGCCGTGGTCTTCTTCCAGGTCAATCTCGCCGACAATCTCAACATCGTCTTCGTCGGTCATGGATGGCTCCCAATGAATCTGGATGGCAGTACGCCTACGCGTCGGCTTTACAGGCCACGGGTTCCCAAGGTTGTAGAGGGTTTTAACCTTTCGGACCTCTCCCGACCTCGCCATGCTTGCCAACATGGCCGAATGTCTAACCTGCTGCCACCCAAAACTTGTAGGTGCCGCTGGCCGTTAGGTCGCAGCGGCGGAGGCCGGTGGTTCGTCACCACTTTTCGACCACTATTTCAGACTAGTGCAGCTTGGGGTAATCCGCACTTGCGTTCATAATTCAAAATATAGCCATAGGCCACAATGAGCCGAATCCAGTACTCGTTAAGGCTCAACTTCAGACGACGAGCTACGCCGTCCCGAAGGCGACGATAGGTCTTGTGGTGAACCCCAATGGAATCCGCTGTCACGGTGTAGGGCTGAAGTTCCCGTGTGTATAGAACGATGCTCAGGGCGTCCAAAGCAGCGCATCCCACAAGCTCATCAGTGATTGTCTTACGCTTTACGCCGTGCGCGGCCAGAACCCAGGTGAAGGCAATCGTCCACTCCCTAAGCTTCGCTAAGTACAGGGAGTCTCCGGCAAGTGCTGTCCGGTACAGCATCCAGTTAGGGACGCCGTTCCTGAAATCCACGCGAACTAGGCGGTCAGCATCAATGATGCGCGCCGTAATCGGACCGATTAGTGCGGTCTCAGTATCCTTGCCGCGCAGGTCGTAGCAATAGGGCTCGGTCTTTGTTACTGCACTCATGCCGCCTCCGAGTACCCTGCACGCCCAGGCTCACACGCAACCGACCGATACCAAGCCCCACAGTCGCGGCACTGGAACCGGGCATAGCGGCGGGTGGTGGTGATCTGGTAGCCACGACGCTGCTGTCGATCACTGGCGCACTTCGGGCAGCAACCGGGTTCGGCGTCGAACACGTTCACGTTCGGATAGTTGCGAATCCACGGCCGAAGCTCGTCGTGCAGCTTTTCCAACAGACGCACATCCTGCCGGTTGTATCGCTCCATCAGCCGCCATGCCGATTCGTCACCATCCATACAGGAGCGCCACAGCTCCATGCCCTTGTGGCTGGTCTTCTGGCCTAGGCCCAAATACTGGGACACGTAATCGAGCTTGTTGGACTCGAAACGGAACTGGCGGCGGCAGGTTTGCAGAAGGTCGATCTGCTTGTACGGACTGGGTGGTTTCAGGTGATGCCGGACGAACTCCTTGTTGAGTACAGGGATGTCGAACTTGCGACCGTTGAAATGGCAAACGGCATCCGCTTCATCCAGCAGCTTATGGGCACGCTGGATCATGGCCTTGTCTTCGCAAGTGTTCAGACCATGGAACTGGATTGAGCGCTCGCCATACCACTTTGCCGCAAAACATAGCGTGTAGCCGGGACTGACGATCTGGTTGATGGCGATGCGCTGATCCCATAAGCCCCACGCATAGGCCTGGATCGGTGCAGTCTCGATGTCCAGCATCAGGAGCTTCATACACCAGTCTCCCGATCACCCTTCTCGTATTCGTCGCGCAGCACTTCTGCGGCCATTGGATGGCTCTGTCCATGCGGCTTGGACAGCTGCGAGACATGGACAGGTGGACTGCCAGAACGCATCAAGTAGTTGTCGTTTAGGAGAATCCATCCGTCCTTCCATTCGATGTCCCGAATTGGGACATTAGGACGGCTGGCCCTCTCTAGCTCCGTCTGTAGCAATGCCAACGCACGCCATGCGACCTTTGCCGAGTGGCGGACGCCATCACCGTCCATCGTTCCGCGATCAAGGAAATGCCGCATGAGGCAATCGCCGTGATCCGTGGATTTGGAACGGTCCCAGAACAGCGGCTTGCCGGGGTTGTGCTGCTGTCCACCGATCAGAGACAGCTCAGCCACCGCGGCTAAGGCATCGGGAAAGTAGTCAATCAGGCCGGTAGCCAGCGGGATTGACTTGCGCTTGGATGCGTCCATGGGAAGGGTCACTTTCCCCTCCCCTTAGAAAGACGCTTGGCGTCTTCAATCACTGAAAGAATCAGGCCAATGCAGAGCGCCAACAAGGCCAATCCGATTAGACAAATCGCTATGCCAAACAGAATTTCCATCGCACCAACCTCGCCTCAGTTGGTGCCATTGAATCGAAACGATGCCTTATCCGGTGCCGCAGATTTTCTGAGCTTTTGCTGCGATGGCCTCGACGTAGCGACGACGTACCGTATCGCGAGAAACGTTCATCCGCTCAGCGAGACGAATGGGCCCAAGCTCCCTGTATTCCAGAATTAGCTGATTGCGGTCTCGGTTCTCGTTGTAATCGTTGATGCTATCGATTTCTAGGCGGCACGCAATGCGCCTCGCTCCCGAACGCGTCAGCCCAAAACGGGTAATCAAGTCTTCCTCGATGCCACGAACAAACTCAGCGAACATTGCGTAGTTCATCGCTCACCCCTAGCTCAAGTCCACCACGCGCTGCTTCCAGACCTCGGTCTTTCCGCCGCGAATCTTTGCCGCTTTGCGCCATCCGTGGACATGAATCAGCCAGCCGGCTTTCCGTAGCTCGGGTAGTAACTCGCTTTCGGTGATCTTCTTCACTCGCGCAGAGACGTTGGAATCGCTCGTCGTCTGTACGGCCAGGGTTTGACCATCCTTAAGCGCCAAGATGTCCACGAAGCCGAAAAGGTCCTTGCGGATGTTTATGCCTGGTATCCAGCGCTCGACCACTTCGGCAATCCATCCTTCGCCACGGAGCACGGTCAGCGAGTTTTGTGTGGGAGATTTACCTGCCATGTTCATTCACCATCGTGTCGCATGTCACTCCTTCGCAAGCTGAGACATATAGAAGTCAGCCTTGTCCGGCGAATAGAAGCCTTCCCCAATAACTTCTTCCCACAGCCTCCCCATGTCCTGAAGCACCCGGAGCTGATCCCGTTTGCTGAGCAAGCCAAATCCATGGTGCCCACGCATTGCCATACTCACCAATAGGGCTATATCTGGCCTTGGCGGATCGAAGATCGGCGAATGCTTCTCTAAGAAACTACGCAACTCCTTCTCGAATGCCGGCGAATCGACATCCTGCGAACATGGCGCTGACCAATTGCACGCACTGATGAATCCGGCTCGATATGCCACCTTAAGACGCTCATTGATATTCATCACGCCACCATCCGCTCTTTGCCCATCACCGCCTCCAAATCCTCCACCAGCCAATCTCGATTCACCTTGCGCTTGTAGTGGCCGATGATCTTCAGGCGATGCAGGAAGACTGCGCTATCCGATTCCGTCTCGATGTGGAACACATTGCCATGGCGATTGTAGGCAACGGCCCATGTGTGCATGCCAGAACGATTCATCATGCGGCGGTCGATCTTTCGGGCAATCTGGTCGGCGGTGTCGTCGTGGATGTTGCCGACAGGTACAGGTTTGAACTGGAACATGGCGTTACCTCTTGAGGATTAGCAGGCCATTGCGAATAAGCCAGTCGTGGGCTCGCAAAATGGCCTTGTCGATAAGTGCGCGGCGTTCGTCACGGCTGAGATGTTTGCCGCTGTCGATGGATTGATGGCACTCAGGGCATAAAGGTGCCGTCATCCACGGCTCTGTCTTCTTTCCCATGCCCTTACCTTCGTTGCGGTGGGCGATCTGGACGCCATAGGAGCCGCACAAGGCGCATGACTCCATCATGGCGACAGCAGCGAACCAGCGGCGTTCTTCGGAGGTGCTCATTGGTGAAGATCCACATCATGGTCAGCGCAGTAGAACTGGGCGAACTCAATCAAATCCGACATCTCGCCAACCGGCAAGCTTCGGGTCTGGATTCCAAGATTCACCACGCTATGGCCGTCCAGGCTTGGAACAACTCTCCCCTGGCTTCGATCTGTGGCCCGCGCCCAACAGTCAACCAGTAGCCGCTTCCAGCCCTCCGTATCGATGCTCTGGCCGGCCCATTGCAGCTGCTCGGAAAGCTCGTGACAGATGGCATGGAAACGGTCGTTCTGTTCGGTGCTGCGCTTGCTCTTCGCCTCACCCACCGTCACCCTCACCCGCTTCCCTGCCGAAACCAGTTTTGTCACAAGCTCCCATGCACTGACCATGTGCTGGCGTGCGTCTGAATTGGTGAGGGTGAAGGACTTGGAGGTCATGGCTTACTTGCTGACCTCAACAAACACGTACTTGTCAGTGCGATGAACGATCTTCGCAATACGCTCGCCGACCTCTTTCAGAAATCGGGCATAGCTGCGCGACGCTGCACCAATCGGCCTCATATCCTTTCGACCAAGGACGGCCCATTTATCTTCGGGCCATAGGTCATCGAAGCTATCGACATGAATGCGCCGCATATCACCGGTCTTGAGTGTCTTAGCCATGTTTTCCTCTCATCTCGCCGCGCACTTGGATTCGCCATTGCATCCGTAGCCAGTCGCGGCACACTTCCTGGCAGTTGGATTTGGTGCAATCGCTGTGGGGGCAAACGGTTTGAATCTTGTCGATCAGTTCCGACCACTCACGCCGCGGTTTAGCGGCAATCTGAAGTGCTTGGCCTAGGCAGCGTGAAACGGTCATGCGCGTGCCAGAAAGGCGTGCGGCCTGCCGCCCTTCCCTGTGCCACGGGCCACCACGCCGGCATGCCTCAGAAGGCCGTCTTGCTTCATCTCAGCGGTAAGGCGCTGCACGTAAGTTGCACGAGCCCCGAGGAAGCTCGCCAACTGAGCGTTGGTCATCGGGCCAGCAGCCAAAATGCAAAGGATGCGATCGCGCAGCGAAGTCATGGCTTGGCCTCCTTCGCTCGCTCGGCTTCTTCGAAGCGCGCCCAATGGGCCTTAACTAGATCCAGCGTTAGATCAGGTTGGCGGCCAGTGATATGAGAGAACATCCCTTTGCCTGCCGCGTACAAACCGCGCGTGTAGCACTCGCCACACAGCCGGATGCCGTCTGACGGAACAACGATGTCGGCGAAGCTAGGCATGTAGCGGCCGTTGCCCACATAGGTCTTGCAGCCAGGCGTGGAGCACATCGGACGTTCGCGATCGCCGGCTGGGGCAGAGCGAAATTCCTCAGGTCTTGCATTTGCATATTTGCTGCTCATGAGTACTTACCCTCGGATACCTTCGCGAAATTCCCCTCCTTGCAGAGCCATTCAAGATCAGCTCTCCACGGCTTGCCGTTAGACCTTGGCGGTCCTCGCCCAAGTAGGAACGGGGTGCTTGCGACGTCCAAAAAGTAGTTCCGCCAAGCGTCCAGAGTCGGAAGGTCATCACGCCATCGCTGTTGGATATGCGAGCGGCGGGCGGACGTGATCTTGTCTACGCGCCTAAGCGCTGGCAGGAGTTCGTGGTAGAGGTCCACGATCTGCTTGACGGGAATCGAGTCTCGATCCGGCCTTTTACCTTCCCTGCCGCTGGTGTTGTCCTCGCTGGCGAGGACTAGTACCTCTTTAGAGGTACATATCTTTTCTTCTGTATCTGTATCTGCTTCTTTATCTGCTTGGTTAAGCGATCGATCATCGTTCGTTGAGCGAACGACAAACCGACGCTTACTTGAGTCGCTTGCCTTGCGGGATTTCTCTGCAACCGCGACAAGATCAGCCTCAATCCTGGGGTGATACCAAGTATCGCCCTCAATATCGAAGAACTCGGATAGGACTGGCTTTGCCTTTTCCCATGCGTCAGCGCTAAGGCGGCAGATGGAGGCAAGGCGCTCGTTCGCGTTGCTCAAAGCTTGCCCGCGCTGCCAATAGTTGAAGATCAGCAGTAGGTAGGCGCCACTCTGCTCTGTTGTCAGGTGGGCCGTGTCGGCCAGGTAATCGGCCACGTACAACTGAATATACGGAAGCGCCGCCATTAGAGACGCACTCCGTTGGATCTGGCAACCTTCCGCATGTTGTCGACGGCGGCGCGCCAGATGTCAGATGGCGAACCACCAACCTCGTACTCGGCGCAGGCAAAGGCGTTATTAACCTCGCTGTAGCCGAGCTGGAATATCGCCTCCCACAGGAAGTTGAAATCAACCGGCGCCAGATCTAGGTCATACGAGTTGCATATCTGCTCGGCAGACGATAAAGCGTTGTCGCGGAAAATCTCCCGTTCCTGGCGCAGCAGAAGAATGTCTTCCTCTAGCTGCTCGACCTTCTTGCGCAGGGCGATAACCTCGCCCAGCTGGTCGTCATGGAAGCTCGCGCGCTTACCGCTATTGCAGGCTTCACATGCGGTAACAAGATTCTCGATGTCGTTCGATCCGCCGCGAGCGACGGGAACGATGTGGTCAATGTGTAGAACAACCTTGGGTGCGCCATGGCCGCAGTACTGGCATACATAGCCATCCCGCTTAAGTACTTCAAAGCGCAACTTCTTAGACAGCGGACGTCGAAACGCCATGTACATCACCCCATCAATCAGGGCGTGGCCTCGATCCCCCTCCCAGGGAATGGAAAGCGCGAAGGCTTGGTATTAGCTCATTGCCGCAAACCTCTTAACGAAGGTGTTGTAGTTCATGTCGGCCTTCCTTCGGTTGCAGGGAAG
>Ga0102590_1001647_pt1 | contig 31949 bp, 27 predicted proteins | sample AraplaMF_Col_mMF_FD_76859 | JGI IMG/M metagenome (GOLD analysis project Ga0102590, IMG submission 76859) | Arabidopsis root microbial communities from the University of North Carolina, USA - plate scrape MF_Col_mMF | ecosystem: Host-associated > Plants > Roots > Endosphere | place: USA... | reverse complement strand
ATCGCTCTTCGCGATCCCCGTGAGGGGGTACAGGTCTATAATTAGCGCAGTGCTCGCGGAGAGAGCCCCTCACCCCAACCCTCTCCCCGCAAGAGCGGGGCGAGGGAGCGCACCAGCTTCGCTGCTAGCTCCGGAATCTAAACCACCAGCTCCCGCACCACCCTTCGGCAATCCATCTCATATTCGAGATCGATCACCGGCGGCCGTGCGAAATGCCAGGTCAGGCCGCCGCGCGCGGCACCGCGGCGGACCAGCGCGTCGGCAAAGACGTGGTGGAAATCGTGAATGGTATAGGTCTGCACACCCGTCGCATCCTTCCAGCCGAACCCGAACTCGCCCATCCGCCGCTCCATCACGCTGGCGACGTAGCGGACCTTTTCCGCAATGCCTTCGGGGCTGACGTCGCGGTAGCGCACGGTGCGTTCAGCGTAGCTGGCATTGCCTTCCTGCGATTCGCCACTGCCCGCGATCACGAAGCTCGGTCCGGCGTTTTGGCTCGGCCGCGTGAACGAAAACGCGTAGAACGACGGCTCGCCCGGCGGATCGATTTCCGGGCAGACATTGCTGCGCGCCACCGGATTAGTGGTGCCGTCATAGACGCCCCACTCCGCCAGCGTCTTGACGTAGTGCAGGTTGAAATTGCGAAAGCCCTCGTCGGTGAACGCGGCCGGTGACCGAAGTTCGCAGGCGCAGAACGAGGTGAGCGGACGGCCCGCGGCCTGAATATATTCTGCGATCCGGGCAAATCCCGCGGCCAGCGGCAGCGGCGCGTCGAAACGCACCCGCTCGATTTCGAACCCCGGACTGGCCGCGACGCCGCCGGAATACTGAAAGACGGCCGGGATGAAGCGGTAGTTGCCGGCGGAAAAGTCACTCGTCATGGTGGATCCCTGCTTTTTCTTTTCCTTCTAGCATGGGGAACCGGCCGCGTCGCCGGCGCGCGACATGAAAAAACGGCGGCAGCGATGTCCGCTGCCGCCGCCTCTGGTTCTTCCCGGCGCGAGTGCTCAGGTCGGCTTCAGCGCCTTGTTGCCGAGATCGAAGTCGGCGATCTCCTTGGTCCGCTCCGAGTTTGCATGGGCCTGGTGGTCAGTGGCCAACCAGACATAAACCGCCGGCAGCACGAACAGCGTGAACAGCGTGCCGATCGACATGCCCGCGACCACGACCAGACCGATCGAGAAGCGGCTGGCGGCGCCCGCGCCGCTCGCCGTCAACAGCGGGATCAGGCCGGTGACCATCGCCGCCGTCGTCATCAGGATCGGACGCAGCCGGATGCGGGCCGCCATCTCGATCGCCGAGCGCTTGTCGAGGCCTTCCTTGAGCTGCAGTTCGTTGGCGAACTCCACCATCAGGATGCCGTGCTTGGTGATGAGGCCGACCAGCGTCAACAGTCCGACCTGGGTGTAGATGTTGATGGTCGCCACGCCGAAGAACAGTGGGAACAGCGCACCGACAATCGCCATCGGAACCGAGATCATGATCACCAGCGGGTCGCGCAAGCTTTCGAACTGCGCCGCCAGCACCAGGAAGATGATGATCAGCGCGAAGCCGAAGGTGATCGCGAGCTGGTTGCCCTCCTGCACATATTGGCGGGAGTCGGCCAGATAGTCGTGACCGAAGCCGGTCGGCAGCTTCTTGGCTTCACCCTCCAGGAAATCCACCGCCTGTCCGACCGTCACGCCCGGCATCGGCACCGCCGAGAAGGTGGCGGAGTTGAGCTGGTTGTAATGCGTGAGCGAGTTCGGATCGGTCGCGGTCTCGATCGACACGATGGTCGACAGCGGCACCAGCTGCCCGGTATTGGTCGGAACGTAGTAGCCGCCGAGCGATTCCGGCGACAGCCGCTTGTCGCGCGGCACCTGCGGAATCACCTGATAGGAACGTCCCTCGAGATTGAAACGGTTGACATAGTTGCCGCCCAGCAGCGTCTGCAAGGTGGCGCCGACCTGCGCCATGTTGATGCCGAGGTCGCTGGCCTTGGAACGGTCGACGGAAACGCGCACCACCGGCTGGTTGAACTGCAGATCGCTGTCGGACACGATGAACAGCCCGCTCTTGCGCGCGGCGTCCTTCAGTTTCTCCATCTGCTCATAGACGGCCTGGAAACCGGAGGTCGAATTGATCACCATCTGGATCGGCAGGCCGCCCGGCCCGCCCGGCAGCGGCGGCAGGTTGAACGCGAACGCCTGGACGCCTTCGATCTTGCTGATTTCGGCCTGCACCAGCGGCTTCAGCTTGATCGAGGACCGGGTGCGCTCTTCCCAGGGCTTGAGCAGCATGCCGGCGATGCCGCCCTGCGGCCCGTTGATGCCGTTCAGGACGAAGCGCAAATCGGTTTCGGGGAATTTGGCAAACGCCTTGTCGAGCTTTTCACCATAGAAGTCGACGTAGTCGATATTGGCGTATTTCGGCGCCTTGGTCACCGAGAACACGATGCCCTGGTCCTCTTCCGGCGCCAGTTCCTTGGCGGTGTTCATGTAGAGGAAGCCGACCAGGCCGAGCATCGTCAGCGCGAACAGGCCGGTGACGGGCCGATAATCGAGCGAGCGGTCGAGCTGACGGCCGTACCAGCGCGTCATCGCCCCGAAGACACGGTTGACCAGCCGGGCAAAGCGTCCTTCATCCGCGCTCTTGAGCAGCACCGAGCACATCATCGGTGACAGCGTCAGCGCGATGATACCCGATACGATCACCGAGCCCGCGAGCGTGAAGGCGAATTCGCGGAACAGCGAACCGGTCAGGCCGCCGAGGAAGCCGATCGGTGCGTACACCGCCGCCAGCGTAATCGTCATCGAAATGACGGGACCGACAATTTCGCGCGCGCCCTGCAGCGACGCCTGTACGGGCGTCTTGCCCTCCTCCAGATGGCGGTGGATGTTCTCGACCACCACGATCGCGTCGTCGACGACGAGGCCGATCGCCAGCACCATCGCCAGCAGCGTCAGCAGGTTGAAGCTGAAGCCCAGGGCCAGCATCAGGCTGCACACGCCGATCAGCGACAACGGTATCGTCACGACGGGAATGATGACCGAGCGGAACGAGGCCAGGAACAGGAAGATCACGACCACGACGATTCCTACGGCCTCGATCAGCGTGTGCTGCACCTCGTCGATCGACGACTGAATGAACTTGGTGGAGTCATAGGCCACCTTCATCTTCATCGACGGCGGCAGGTTGCGTTCGAGCTCCGGAAACAGCGCGCGGACGCCCTTGACCAGCGTCAGCGGGTTGCCCTGCGGCGTCGCCTGCACGCCGATGAAGATCGCACGCTCGCCGCTGAAGGCGACGCTCGCATCCGAGCTTTGGGCCGCAAGCTCGACGGTCGCGATATCCTCGATTCGCACGAAGCCGCCGTCCTTGGACTTGACGATCATCTTCTTGAATTGATCGAGGTTCCGCAGGTCCGTATTCGTCTGAATATTGGAGACGATGAAGTAGCCCTTGGCCTGGCCGGCCGCGGCCTGGAAGTTGTTGGCAGCAATCGCGGCCGAGACGTCGCTCGGCGAGACGCCGCGCCCCGCCATCTTCACCGGGTCGAGCCACAGCCGCATCGCGAACGTTTGCCCGCCGAGAATGTCGGCGGACGCCACGCCGTCGACCGTCGACAGCACCGGCTGCACCACGCGCGTGAGATAATCCGAGATCGCCGAGCCGGAGAGCTCGTCGCTGGAGAAGCCGAGATACATCACGGCCGTGGTCTGGCCGGTGGTCTTGGTCACAATCGGATCGTTCGATTCCTTCGGGATCAGGTAGCGGACCGAGTTCACCTTGGCGAGAACTTCGGTGAGCGCCTGGTTCGGATCGAAGTTCAGCTTGATGTAGACCTGGATCGTGCTGGTGCCCTGCACCGACGACGAGGTGATGTAATCGACGCCTTCGGCGGAGGCGACGGCCTGCTCGATCGGCGTGGTGATGAAGCCCTGGATCAGGTTGGCCGATGCGCCGGGATAGACGGTGGTGACGTTGACCACGGTGTTCGACAGCTTCGGGTACTGCCGGATCGGCAATACGCTGGCGGCCCGCAGACCGATCAGCAGGATCAGCAGGCTGACGACGACCGACAGGACCGGACGCTTGATGAAAATATCAGTTAAGGCCATCGCAGATTTATCCCGCTGAGTTCAGCATTCCGGGCGCGGTCTCATCATGAAGACCGCCGCCCGCCCTTGTCTCGTCAGCGCGGCCCTCAGGCCGCGCGATGGTCCGTCAGTAGCGCGGCGGCTTCGCCGGAATCGGCGGCACCGGATCGTTCGAGATCTCGACCGCGGCGCCCGATTGCAGCTTGAGCTGGCCGACGGCGACGACGCGGTCGCCCTCCTTCAACCCCTTCAGGATTTCGGCGCGTCCCTCAATGCGGTTGCCGGTCTGCACGAAGGTCCGCGTCACCGTGAGGCTGGTCTTGCCGTCCTCTGTCTTCTTCTCGGTCAGGAGGTAGACCGAGTCGCCATAGAGCGTGTAGTCGACCGCGGTTTCCGGCACGGTGATGACGGGCGGCTTGTTCGGCAGCACCACGGTGGTGGTCGCGAACATGCCGGGCTTGAGGATCTTGTCCGGGTTCTGGATCGTCGCCTGCACGCGAATGTTGCGCGTTTCGGTCGCGATCTGCGGCTCGATCGTGGTGATCTTGCCCTCGAAGGTGCGGCCCGGATAGGCGTCGACCGCGATGCGGACGATCTGGCCGACCTTGAGCTGGCCGGAATCCTTTTCGGTCACGGTGAAGTTCGCATAGAGCACCGACAGATCGGTCAACGAGACGATCTGCGTGCCGGCCGTCAGATATTGTCCGACCTCGACCTTGCGAACGCCGAGCTCGCCGTCGAACGGCGCACGCACCAGCTTCTGCGAGATGATCGCTTCGGTCTTGGCGATGCCGGCGCTGGCCTGGTCGAACACAGCCTGGGCGTTATCCACCGTCGCCTGCGGCCCGACCTGACGCTCGGCCAGCTGCTTGGCGCGATCCAGCGATATCTGCGCCACGCGCTGCTGCGCCTTGTAATTGGCAAGGTCGCCCTGCTCCGGTCCGTCGAATAGCTGAACCAGCGCCGTGCCCGCCTTCACGCTGGCGCCCGCCGTGAACTGGATCTCGGTGATGCGGCCGTTGACGTCGGAGGTCACGTTGACCTGATGCACGGCGGCGAGATCGCCGACCGCGGTCAGGAGATTCGGGATGGTTTCGGACTTCGCCGTGGCGACATTGACGCTGATCGGCGCGGGCGGCCTGCTGAAAATCTGTTTGAACAGATTGGGCAGAAAGATGAACTTGAAGAACACCAGGACGCCGACGATCAGGCCCAGCAGCGTACCAACGATGAGGAACCAGCGCACCAGCTTAACCGGCCGCTTGTGCGGCTTCTCGGCAATCGGCTTGCCCGAAAGCTTGGGTTCAGTCACGATATTCATGTCATGCACTTTCTGCAGTTACCGATTGTCCCGAATTCGGTGACAGCTCGCCGTCCAGATGAGAAGCAATTGCGGCCTCGCTAAGTCCGATGCCGCGCAGGATGAATTGGGTAAGCTGCCGCTCCAGATCGGCCGCGTTGCCGTAGGAAAGACAGGGCACGGCGGGAAGCCGCGTCAGCGCCGCCATCAGCACGGTGTGGTGCGCGAACCAGAACAGGTTGAGCGGATCGCTGCCGATGCGCGCCGCATCGCCGGCGGCAATCGCGCGCTCGATCGACGCCATGAACACCGGTCCGATCAGGCCGCCGATCTTGTCATAGAGCAGCCGCGCGAACTCGCCATCGTCGAGATGGCTCGTCGTCATCAGCCGCAGCCGCTGCGCCTCCTCCTGGTCGGATCCGTCAGATACTTCCATGAAGTGGCCAACCATGCCCTTGACCAGTTCCACCAATGTGGCAGTTGAAGGCTCCTGGCCGAGCAGGTTTGCGAAATCCGGATCGGCCTCGCATTCCTCCGCCAGGATCTCGGCATAGAGCGCGGCCTTGGACGGGAAGTGCTTGAACAACAGCCCTTCCGAAATGGCCGCGGCGGCCGCCACGCTTTTGGTCGTGGTGCCGGCAAAGCCGTTGCGGGCGAAGCATCGCTTGGCGGCGCTCAGGATCAATTGGCGCCGCAAGTCACTGGTCATGCGCAGGGTAGACATGGGCGCGTGAGTAATTACTCACCTTGACGAAGTCAAGGATCTATTGCAGCGCACCAAGCGGATTCTGTTGCGGGGTGATGTTAAAGCCACAGCTTCATCGTCTTGTTTAGCCACAACTTTTCTGAGAATCGCGCGCGCATCTTCCGGATTATTCCAAATCGGTCGCAACCCCAAGGCGCCCGTCAAGGGGGCCTGCCGGGAACCTCAAGCCGCCGGCTTGACGCCCCTTCGGCGGCATCTAGGATGGTTGCAATTGCGACTAATTGCGGACGCAATGAACGTCGGTATTCCCAAAACATATGGCGAGCCATGGATTTAGAAGCGCGCGAACTGGCGGCGACCTTCGACCTCGAAAAGCTCTCGCCGGAGTTCTACGCCAACCCCTACCCGACCTACCGCGCGCTGCGTGAGACCGAACCGGTCAAGCGGCTGCCGAACGGCTCGTATTTCCTGACCCGCTACGACGACCTGGTCGCCGCCTACAAGAACACCAAGGCCTTCTCTTCGGACAAGAAGAAGGAGTTTTCGCCGAAATACGGCGCCTCCCTGCTCTACGAGCACCACACCACGAGCCTCGTCTTCAACGATCCGCCCGCACACACCCGCGTCCGCCGGCTGATCATGGGCGCGCTCTCGCCGCGCGCGATCGCCGGCATGGAGCCCGACCTGGTCCGCCTGGTCGACCGCCTGCTCGACGCCATCGCCGCCAAGGGCAAGGTCGACCTGATCGACGATTTCGCCGCCGCGATTCCGATCGAGGTGATCGGCAATCTGCTCGACGTGCCGCAGGACGAGCGCGAGCCGCTGCGCGACTGGTCGCTGGCGATCCTCGGCGCGCTCGAACCGGTGATCGGCGCGGAGGCCTTCGCCCGCGGCAACAACGCCGTGAAGGACTTTCTCGCCTACCTGGAAGTGCTGGTGGCGCGGCGGCGGGCGAGGCCCGGCAACCCCGACCGCGACGTGCTGACACGGCTGATCCAGGGCGAAGACAATGGCGAGCGGCTGACCGAGAAGGAACTGCTGCACAACTGCATCTTCCTGCTCAACGCCGGCCATGAGACCACCACCAATTTGATCGGCAACGGCCTGGTGACGCTGTCGCGCCATCCGGACGAGAAACGGCGCCTGATCGAAGACCCCGCGCTGATCAAGACCGCGGTCGAGGAAATGTTGCGGTTCGAGAGTTCCAACCAGCTCGGCAACCGCATGAGCGTCGAGCCGTTCGAACTTGGCGGCATCGCGATGCCGCCGGGCACGCCGGTGACGCTGTGCATCGGCGCCGCCAACCGCGACCCCGCACAGTTCGCCGATCCCGAGCGTTTCGACGTCGGCCGCACGCCGAACCGGCATCTGGCCTTCGGCACCGGCGCGCATCAATGCGCCGGGATGGCGCTGGCGCGGCTCGAGGGCGCGGTCGCGATCTCACGCTTCCTCGCGCGCTTTCCGGATTATGGGCTCGACGGCGCGCCGGTCCGCGGCGGCCGGGTGCGTTTTCGCGGCTATCTGAGCGTGCCTTGCAGTGTAAATTAGGACCGCAGGCAAATCGCAGCCGCCTGCGCCGCAAGATCGCAACAGAGGCCGCAGTTCCTGAGCGAACGATTTCTGCGCTTGCGCGTTGGCATTTGCGGGCCACGGTCCAACGCGCGAGGCGCATGCATGCGAAGCCGTTACCGGACATTCCTGATCGGCGCATGGAGCGGAATGGCCTACGCGCTTTCATCGCCTTACGCTCTGTCACAGGATGCGCAGGACGCCTCGGGACAGCAGGCGTTCAACAATGCCTGCCGGACCTGTCACATCGTGCGGGAGGGCGACAATCGGCTGGGCCCCAACCTGCACAAGGTGATCGGACGGAAAGCGGGATCGCTGCCCGAATACGGCTTTTCCAGCGCGATGAAGGAAGCCGGCTTCGTCTGGGATGAGGAGAAGCTCGACCGCTTCATCGCCAATCCCGACGAGGTCGTGCCCGGCAACAATATGAAGCCGTATGGCGGCCTCTCTTCGAGCGAAGACAGAAAAAAGATCATCGCGTTTCTCGCGCAAGCGCGATGACGCCACGACCCGGACGCCTCGAGGTCAACAACCCTTTTGCGCGCCGACAGCGCCGACAGGTGGCAAGCCGCGAAAACGAGCGCGACGAAGACGCCGAACTGCCAGGATGTGAAAGTCATGCCGCCCCAACGGATGTTGGGGAAGCGCTGGCATTTCGTCCGGGGGCATAGCCGGAACCGGGCTGCCGGTCCGGGCCCGAACGCTGCGCGATCCTGTCTTGTATCAGGAGGCTCTAATTGCCGGCCGTGTTGAAGCGCGAGAGATCGCAATCCCGTTCGGCATATCGCACACGCCGCAGGCCCTCGCTGTCCTCGACCACGGTCGGCCGGCAACGCTCTCTCCAGGCGGCCTGGCCGGCTTCATCGGCCTTCAGCTCTTCCGCCGTCTTGGGCGCAACCTTCACCAGCGCGCGGCCGCCGACATAGAAATTGGTCTGCTGGCTCGGAAGCAGCGGCGCGCCGGAGGCAATGGCCGCGGCCTTGGCATCCGCGGCAGCCCTCGCGGCGCGCGCGGCCGCAATGGCGTCCGCGGCGTGGCCATGGTCCATCGCGAACTGCGCGGACGCGGACGAGACCGAAGCGACGAGAATCGAGATTGCGATGAAGACGCGCATTGACCCTGCCTCTTGAAATGAATGCCGTATCAGCAATGACCAACAAGCATTGAGGCGCCGTAAAGCGACGTGACTAACCGGGTCGCAATTTTGTCGATAAAGATTTAGCGGTTTTTCGCGCGCCGCAAGGCGGCGGAATCATCGGGCCCGCAGGCCCCAAAGCGCTCCTCGCCGATTGCGAGGAGCCGAGGCCGGCTATTCGCTGCGGCCGAATTCGCAGCCCTTGCGGGCGTAGACCAGCCGGGTGACGCCTTCCTCATCATAGGTGCGCCGCGGCTTGCAGAACGCTTCCCACTTCTCGATGCTGGCGCGCCTTGCCTTTTCGTCTTCCTGCTCCTGCTGCGCATTGCGCGGCGGATCATCCAGATAGGACGTCGTGCATACCCGGCCAAAGAACTTGCTGTAGGTGCAGCGTTCCACGACCTGCCAGGCCTGTGCCGACGACGACAGCAGAACGAGGGTCGCAAGTGCGTAAAGGATTTTCATGGTGTCGCTCATCGCTCGCGGAGAACCTTCTCCGTGCGGCGTAGCTAGCGCCGGAGTTCTTACGGGCGCAACGGTAACCCTTTGTTAATCTAAATAGCCGCGCAAAAGGTTAAATCTGGAACCGCGCGCTGTCTCTTTGCGCTACGCTATCAGAGTAAGGCGCGCACGGCAGTTCACATACGAGACAACAGCGTGCACGATTGAGACAGCGAACAGTGATCTCGATCGACGGCCGTCAGACCACCGTGCGGTGCCGCGCGATACAGGTCTGCAAAACCTCGTCCATCGGCCTTCCCCACCAGTCGTTGGAGAAGATTTCGATCTCGGAATAGCCGGCAAAGCCCTGAGCCTCGACGGCCGCTCGCGCGGATTTGATGTCGATGACGCCGTCGCCCATCATGCCGCGGTCATTGAGGATGTCCTTTGTCGGCACCAGCCAGTCGCAGACGTGAAATGCGAGCAGGCGATCTTTCCCGGCGCGCGCGATCTGCGGCATCAATTCCGGATCCCACCAGATGTGATAGACGTCGAGCGCGACGCCGAGCGCGCCGGTGCGACCGGGATCGAGCTGGTCGCAAATATCCAGCGCCTGCTTCGTCGTGTTCACGCAGGCGCGGTCGGCGGCATAGGCCGGATGCAACGGCTCGATCGCCAGCGGCATGCTCGCCTGCTTTGCATATTCCAGCATTTCGGCGATGGCGTCATGCACCTGCGTGCGCGCGGCGACGATGTCCTTCGAAGCCTCACTTCCAGGGCGCGAATATTGCGGCAGGCCGCCGACGACCAGCACGATGCAGGGCGCGCCGAGCGCCTTGGCCTCGTCCACGGCGCGGCGATTGTCGTCGCGGGCCTCGGTGCGATGTGCCGCATCCGCCGTGAACATGCCGCCGCGGCAATAGCCGGACAATTCAAGCCCGGCATCGCGGACGGCGCGCACCGCGCGGTCGAGCCCGACGGCCGCGACCTGGTCGCGCCAGGGATCGATGGCGCGGATGCCATGCCGCGCGCAGGCCTCGATGATGGCGACGAGATCGCCCTGCTTGCGGACCGTCGCCGTGTTCAGCGACAGCCAGCGATGATCGCTCGAAAAATCGCGCATCAGGATTCGATGCCGCGCGTAGCCAGCACCGTCTTCATGCGCCGTGTCGCCAGTTCAGGATTGGAGAGCAGACCGCATTTGTCGGCCAGACGGAAAAGTTCGGCCAGATGCAGCGTCGAGCGCGTGCTCTCCTGCCCGCCGACCATGGTGAAATGATCCTGGTGGCCGTTGAGATAGGCCATGAACACGATGCCGGTCTTGTAGAACCGCGTCGGCGCCCGGAAGATATGGCGCGACAGCGGCACCGTCGGCCCCAGCACGTCGTGAAAACCGGCCTCGTCACCGGCGGCAAGCCGCGACAGCGCATAGGATGCCGCCGGCGCGATGGCGTCGAAGATGCCGAGCAGCGCGTGCGAAAAGCCCTTCGCGTCGCCAGCGATCAGTTCGGCATAGTTGAAATCGTCGCCGGTATACATCTTGACGTTCTCTTCGAGGCGCCGGCGCATGTCGATCTCGCGCTGCTTGTCGAGCAGCGAGACCTTTACGCCGTCGACCTTGGCCGCGTTGGCGTTGATGATGGCGACCGCAATATCCATCGCCTTGTCGAGATCGGAAGTGCCCCAATAGCCCGCCAGCGCCGGATCGAACATGTCGCCGAGCCAGTGGATGATCACGGGCTCGCGTACCTGCGACAGCACGCGGTTATAGACTTTGGCGTAATCGTCGGCGCTGCGGCCGAGCTTGGCCAGCGCGCGCGAAGCCATCAGGATGATCCGGCCGCCCGCCTTTTCGACCGCCGCGATCTGCTCCTCATAGGCGCGGATCACGTCATCGATCGATCTGGCATCCTCCACCGCGAGGTGATCGGTACCGGCGCCGGAAAATACCAGCGCGTTGCCCTTCGCTTTCGCGGCCTTCACCGAGCGCTGGATCAATTCCAGCGAGGTCGGCCAGTCCAGCCCCATGCCGCGCTGCGCGGTGTCCATTGCCTCCGCCACGCCAAGGCCGAGGTCCCAGACATGCTCGCGGAACGCAATGGTGCGGTCCCAGTCGATCGCGGCGCTGAGCCAGGGATCATTGTCAGCCAGCGGATCGGCAACCACATGCGCGGCCGAAAAGGCGACGCGGTTCAGCGTGCCTTCAAGCTTTGCCGGAAACGTCCGCGACGCCGCCAGGCGATAGGTCTCGATCGAACGATCCGCGGCCGGCAGCTTCAGCGACAGTGATGACATCGGCAGGACGGGCTTGTTCATGCTAAAACCTCCTCACACCTTGATCGGAGCGACGTCGATCCAGCGCCGCTCGCGCCAGCTCTGCAGCGCGCATTCGGCAAGCTGCACGCCCTTGGCGCCTTCCAGCAGCGTGAACTTGTAGGGCGCATCCTCGCAGACGTGGCGGATGAACATCTCCCACTGCTCCTTGAAGCCGTTGTCGTAGACGACGTTGTCAGGAACCTTCTGCCAGTCGGCATAGAAATCATGCGTGCGCTTCTCGTCCGGATTCCACACCGGCCGCGGCGTCGCCTGGCGGGCCTGGATCACGCAGTCGGTCAGGCCGGCCACCGCCGAACCGTGGGTGCCGTCGACCTGGAAGGTGACGAGGTCGTCGCGATAGACCCGCGTCACCCAGCTCATGTTGATATGCGCGATCACGCCGCCCTTGAGGCGGAAGGTGGCGTAGGCGGAGTCATCGGCGGTCGCCGTGTACTTCTTGCCCTTCTCGTCAAAGCGTTCGGGGATATCGGTGGTGCCGAGGCAGGAGATGCTCTCGACCTCGCCGAAGAGATTGTCGAGCACATAGCGCCAGTGACAGACCATGTCGAGAATGATGCCGCCGCCATCCTCGCTGCGATAATTCCACGACGGCCGCTGCGCCTCCTGCCAGCCGCCCTCGAACACCCAGTAGCCGAACTCGCCGCGCACCGAGAGCATGCGGCCGAAGAAGCCGGAATCGCGCAGGAAGGCGAGCTTCTTCAAGCCGGGCAAAAACAGCTTGTCCTGCACCGTGCCGTGCTTGACGCCCTTGGCATTGGCGAGCTTCAGCACCGCGACCGCTTCTTCGAGATTGGTCGCGATCGGCTTCTCGCAATAGACGTGCTTGCCGGCCTCGATCGCCTTGGTCAATAGCGAGGGGCGCGCCTGCGTGGTCGCGGCATCGAAGAAGATCGTATCGTTCTTGTCAGCCAGCGCCTTGTCGAGATCGGTCGACCAGCGCTCGACGTTGAAGCGCTTGGCGAGCCGCTCCACCTTCTCGGCGTCGCGGCCGATCAGGATCGGATCGGGCAGCATGCGGTCGCCATTCGAGAGCACCACGCCGCCCTGGTCGCGGATCGCGATGATGGAGCGGATCAAATGCTGGTTGAGCCCCATCCGGCCGGTCACGCCGTTCATGATCAGGCCGAGGCGTTTGGTCGTCATACTGCTTTCTCCAGGGAATCTTTGGCTGTGGGCTCGGCAAGCGGCGGCATCGCGGACCAGTCCGGATGTACTGACGTGGCAAAGCCCGGCGTCGTCAGCGATCCCGTCAGGAGATCGCCATCATGAATCGCGAGGCGGACCTTGCCGCCGTCGCCTGTGTAGAGATCGGGATGGCTTGCGAGAAACGCCTCCGCCTCGGCGGCGGGCGTGTCGCCAAAACCGTTGACGTAATGGTGGCCGTTGCGTTCGGCATGGGTGACGCCGATCAGTGCGCCGAGCGCGAGATCCTGCTGCACGGCAAGGCCGGCCTGGCAGGTGAGGTCCTCGCCCGTGACGAAGCATTTTTCGCCTGCCGCACTCCACTTGACGGCGCGGGTCGCGTTGATCACCGACTTGTAGATACCCTTGCAGGATTTCGAGGAGATGCCGCGATAGCCGAGCGCCCGCGCGATCGGGAAGGCATCGTAGGAATCGTCGGCTTCGTCGACGATGAAATCGCGCCGTGCCAGCGCGCCGAGCGGCGATGCCTTCGTGATGTCGCGGGGCATGGGCTGTTCGATATAGAGCAGTTTTGACGCGATCGGCCGCAACGCGGCATCGCGATCGAGCCGTTCGATGAGCGCGCCGAGAACCGCGAGATCGGCATATTGCTCGTTGGCGTCGAGCGTGACGCGATAGTCACGGGGCAGCGTGGCCAGTTCGCGGCCAATCCGGATCAGGCGCTCCGCATCATGGGCGGGATCGCCGTTGAGCTTGAGCTTGAAATAGCGCGCGCCGGCGTTTTCCCTGATGTCGGCAACGCCGCCCTCGCCTTCGACCTTGTCGTCCATGCCGACCGTGTGCCGGATCGCCACGCGTTCCAGCCGCTTGCGGCCGGCGAGGAACTGCGCCACGTCGCCATCGCCGAGATCACGCGACAGGCGCGCATCGACGCCGGCGATATTGGCCGCCATGCCGTCAAAGAAACTGGCGCCCGTACAGCGCAGCAGTGCATCGAGGATCGCCTTGTCAATCTCGGCCGGCCCGTAAGCGGCCGCCAGCGGCGGGATGTCCTCGGCGGCGCAGGCCTCGACTTGCGCGCCGATGCAGGCGGCGTGCAGGCCAAACGCCGTCTCGAATGCAGAACGCGCCATATAGAGCTCACGCGCGATCATCAGCGAGCGGCGCAACTCGGTCACCGTCTCCTGCGGCGAGAGATGCGGCCGCTTGTCGAACCATTTCGCGACCAGAAACTCGGCGCTGGCGCCTGTCGCCCGGCCCGTTCCTTCAACCTCGATCTCGACCCGCACGAAAGCCTGCGGCGTGCCGTCGATGACAACAGCGCCGAACCGGAACGGCCGGGCAAACGTGACCGGGCGTTCAAAAAAGGCGATGTCTTTTACGGTCAGGCGTGGCGGCATCGAAAGCCTGTCTCAATCCAGTGCACTTTGGGTGAAGAAGTGTTTGCGAATTCGCTGCACCAGCTCGGTGAAAGCCGGGTCGGCCATCGCATCCAGCGAGCGCGGACGTGGCAGCGGCACATCGTAGATCGCCGCGATCGCGCCGGGACGCTCGGTCATGACCAAGACGCGATCGGCGAGGAACACGGCCTCCGGTATGGAATGCGTGATCAAGAGCACGGTCTTGCCGGTCTCGCGCTGGATGCGCATCAGTTCGACATTCATCTTCTCGCGCGTCATGGCGTCGAGCGCGCCGAACGGCTCGTCCATCAGCATGATCTTGGGATCGTGCACCAGCGCGCGGCAGATCGAGGCGCGCTGCTGCATGCCGCCGGAGAGTTGCCAGGGCAGCTTCTTCTCAAACCCTTCAAGGCCGACCAGCTTCAACAGTTCCTTCGCGCGCGGCAGATACTCGTCGCGCGGCAGCCTCTTCATGTCGATCGGCAGCATCACGTTGGACAGGATGTTGCGCCAGGGCAAGAGCAGCGCGTTCTGGAACACGATGCCGACATTGCCGTGCGGCTTCGTCACCTTCTCGCCATCGACCATGATGTCGCCGGTCGAGGGCGCGAGCAGCCCCGAGATCATCTTGAGCAGCGTGGACTTGCCGCAGCCGGACGGGCCGACCACGACGAAGAATTCGCCCTCGTTGATGTGGAAATCCAGCGGCCGCAGCGACGGCACGTCGCCATCGCGCGAACGATAGGTCTTCGAGACGCCCGAGAGCGTAATCCCCGGCGCCGCGCCGCCGGCGCGATCCGACACCAGCCGCAGATGCGCGGCTGGTTGACCCAAGTCCGATTGTTTGAGTGCAGCGCTCATTCAACTCATTCCGCTATCGAGATGCCCGTCGTTCCGGGATGGTGCGCTAGCACCAGACCCGGAATCTCGAGATTCCGGGTTCGATGCTGCGCATCGCCCCGGAATGACAAATTGTTCTCTCACGAACCACCCTGCGGCAGGTAGTCGTTGGTGTAGAACGCCTTCGGATTGTCCTTGGCCTTGGCATCCAGCCCGCCATACTCGACCATCAGGTTGACCGTGTCGGTCATGTTCTGGTCGGTCACCTGGAACGGCCGCTTGCTCTTGGTTTCCGGCGTCCGGTAGAGCGGGATCGTCAGCTCAAAACCCTGCGTCAGCGTCTCGATCTTGCCGCCCTTCGGGTTGGCGTCGAGGATCGACTGCGCGGCACCCTTTGCATCCTTCTCGGCGGCTTCGACCGCCTTGGTGGTCGCCGACATGAAGCGGCGGACGAGATCGGCATTGGCCTTGACGAACTCGGTGTTGGCGACGATCCCCGAGCAGACCATGTTGATGCCGTAGTCGGCGAACTTGATCGCGTTGACGTCCTTGCCCGTTGCGTCCTTGATCTTCATCGACTGGTCCATGACGTAGCCGAGCAACAGATCCGCCTGGCCGTTGATGACGGCGTTCAGCTTGGTCTGGCCGTCACCCGCCACGGTCTGGAAATCGCTTTCCTTCAGGCCAGTCTTCTTCAGGAACAGCGGCCAGATCTGCGTCATCGAGTCGGCCGGTGTGATCGCCACCGTCTTGCCCTTGATGTCCTCGGGCTTCTTGATGTTCTTTTCGACAAAGCCCATCGCCGACATCGGGCTGGTCTGCAGCAATACGCCGGTGGCGACGATCGGCGCGCCCTTCACGGCGGCGCGCATCATGGTGGGCACGTCGACATAGCCGAAATTGGCGGTCTTGGCCGCCACCGCCTGCGTCGTCGCCGCCGAGCCGCGGCCTTCCTGGATCTCGAGGTCGATGCCCTCGGCGGCATAGATGCCCTTGGCCTTGCCGTAATAGAACGGCGCGTGCTCGCCATAGACGTACCAGTTCAGCATCAGCACGACCTTGTCGGCGGCGGATGCCGGAAGCACCGAAAGCGCGGTCCAGATCAAGGCGGCGGAGATCGCCGCTATCGTTCGTATCATTGTCTTCCTCCCGTGATGTTGGTGCAGCCCTTGGATAGGCCGCTTGTTGGCTTGGCTTACGAAGCAAAAATGATGTCGTCTCGCTGGCTGACGTGCCAGGGGATCACCAGCCGTTCGATGCGGTCGACGACCCAGAACAGCACCACGCCGAGCAGCGCGAGGATCACGAGCGCCGCAAACATCGTCGGCAGGTCGAACGTTCCGATCGAGCGCTGCATCACATAGCCGATGCCGGAATTGGAGCCGACGAACTCGCCGACCACGGCGCCGACAACGGCGAGCGTGATGGAGACCTTCAGCCCCGAAAAGATCGCGGGCATCGCATGCGGCAGGTTGACGGCGCAAAATACCCGGAAACGGCTGCCCTGCATGGCGCGCGCAAGATCGACCATATCGGGATCGACCGATTTGAAGCCCTGCACGGCGGATACGACCACCGGGAAAAATCCGAGCAGGAACGCCGAGATCACCTTCGGGATGATGCCGAATCCGAACCACACCACGAACAGCGGCGCGATCGCGATCTTCGGCACCGACTGCGAGAACACCAATAGCGGATAGACGTAGCTTTCCACCGTCTTCGACCCCGCGATCAGCATGGCGACGGGAATGCCGAACACAGCCGACAGCAGGAAGCCGCAGATGGTGGCGTAGGTGGTGGGCCAGGACTGGCGCAGCAGCTCCGGCCACTCCGTCCGCAAGACGGCCACAACATCGCCGGGCGCCGGGATCTGATAGGCCGGAATCTGGAACAGGCGGATGGTGACGTCCCACATCACCACGATGAAGAGCAGGAACAGAAACGGCCGCACCCACGCCGCATTCAGCGCTTTCGACAAGCCGCTCTCAGCCTTCAGCTCGGCCACGTTCCGCTCCCTGGTATTGTCTTTTCGGGGGAGAAATTAACCCGTTGGATAAATACTGGCAAGCGGGTTTTTCGGGGAGCAGTTTGCGACCTTTGGACGCGAGAAATGCCGGCCTCTTGCACCGTCATGCCCGGGCGTGACCCGGGGCATCCACGAATAGGGCTAGCGGGAACAAAGGCGTGGATGGCCGGGACAAGTCCGGCCATGAAGATGTCGCGGCAAAACTTCCTAGACCGGCTGGTGCTCGGGCGACCGCGCGTCCTGCCCGATGGTCTTGCCAAAATCCGCGGTCGATTTTCCCGTCAGCGCCGCCAGCACCAGCGCCACCATGTGGGCAAGGCGCTCGTCCCTCGCCTCCTTCTTCAGGAGGTCGCGGCCGAAGATCACGGACAGCGTCGCGCTGTTGGAGAGATAGAAGAAGCACAGCGCTGCGATCGAGATGTAGAGCTGCACCGGATCGACAGCGACGCGGAAATCGCCGCTGACGACGCCCCGCGTCACCACGGTGCGAATCATCTCGACGAACGGCGAATGCATCGATTTGACCTTGGTGGAGCGCTTCAGGTGGCGCGCCTTCGCCAGGTTTTCGGTGTTGAGCAACGCCAGGAATTCGGGGTTACGTAGAAAATAATTCCACGTGAAGTCGATCAGCCGCTCGATCGCCTCCGGCGGATCGAGATGTTCGAGATCGAGCTCCCGCTCCTCGGAACGGATCTTCTCGTAGGCGCCTTCCAGCACCGTGAGATAGAGGTCTTCCTTGTTGCCGACATGGTAGTACAGCATGCGCTTGTTGGCGCCGGCATTGGCTGCGATGCGGTCGACCCGCGCGCCGGCCAGGCCATGGGCGGCGAATTCCTGCTTGGCCGCCTCGATAATCCGAAGCCGCATCCCCTCAGGGTCGCGCTGCCATTTCTGTCCGCGTTTTGCCTTTGCCAACTCAGTTGCCCGATAGATGCATGAAGCAAGCTGTAGCATGCGAGGGACGGTTTGAGAATGAAGGTTGTTCACCCTCCCCTGGAAGCAGGGCTATCATTTGGCCCCAGCAAGTACACGTGTGCTCAGCTTCCGCATCGTCATGGCCGAGCTTGTCCCGGCCATCCACGTTCTTTCGAGCGGAAACTAAGACGTGGATGCCCGGCACAAGCCCGGGCATGACGAGTTTGTGGAGACACACCCAGCCCGTACAAAACCGAATGTGCGATAGGGGTAAGCTTCAGTCGCTCTTCCCCGCCGACGGCTGCACCAATAGCGTCGGCACGCCGCAGGTCCCTTTTCGTACCGTCATGACCCGCGTTCCCGGCTTGCGGCCGGTGCGGATCTCGGAGACGTCGGCGCCGGCCTGAACCAGCCGCGCATGGACGGTCTCGATGTCGGCGACGCGCCAGCACAGGCCGTATAATTTATCCTGCGTCGTATCGGCCTGCTTGCCCGGCCGGTGCGTCACCTCGACGATGAGGTCGCCGCAGCGGAAGAACATCAGCCGGCCCCAATCGGGATGCGAGCGGTCGAGCGCCATGTCGAGGCCGAGCCGTGCGCCATAGAGGGCAGCAGCGCGTTCCGGATCCGACGTCGAGACCACGACATGATCCAGTGCCGTGATGGCGGCGGCCGTGGTTCGCACCGACAGCGGCCGCTCCTTGTCGCGCTCGAGGAAAAACAGGCGAATGCCGCGCGAGGCCTCGGTCGCGGTCCGGGTGCGCTTCCACGACAGCGTCGCGCCCGAGGCCGCGTCGCGGCTTTCGACCTCGGCAATCGCCTCCGGCTTCAGCGTCAGCCGCTCGAGCCTGCGATGCATCTTCGCGATGTCGCCGGTCCGGAAGCAGATGCTCGCCAGCCCCTCGCCCTGCGCGTCGAGCACGGTACGGATTCGGTCCGCATCCAGGCCCTCCCCGTTCGGCGCCACCAGTTCCAGCGTGGTGTTGTCGAGCGTGAACAGGACGCGGTCGGCGCCCCCGCCGCCGTACTGCCAGGCCGGCGCGCGGGCAAACAGCGCCTGGTAGGCGGTGGACGCCGCCTTGATGTCGCCGGTGAGAACGACGACGTGGTCGAGGCCAGTGATCACGGGAACAGGCCCCGCGTGTTCTTGGCGGCGCGCACCTTCTCGACGCCGATCGCCATCGCCGCCGTGCGATGCGGGATATTGTCGGCCTTGGCGCGCGTCAGCATGGTGTCGAAGGCGCGATCGAGAATGGCGTATTCGCGCCGCGTCACCTCTTCCTCCTCCCAGAACAATTGCTGCAGATCCTGCACCCATTCGAAATAGCTGACGACGACGCCGCCGGAATTGCAGAGAATGTCGGGAATCAGAAACACCTCGCTTTGGCGCTTCTCCAGCACCAGATCGGCCTCCGGCGTGGTCGGGCCATTGGCGCCTTCCGCCAACACGCGGCATTTGAGATTTTCCGCGACCTTGGCGTCGATCACCCGCTCCATCGCCGCCGGCACCAGCACGTCGCACGGCAATGTGAGAATGGCCTCGGGGTCGAACGTCAGCTGGTTGGAAAAACCGGCGATGCTGCCATGCGTGCTCGCATGGCGCATCAAGGCAGGAATGTCGAGGCCGGCCGGATCGTGCAGCGCGCCGGTGTGATCACTGACGGCGATGATCTTCAACCCGTATTGATACAGCTCCAGCGCCGCGTATGAGCCGACATTGCCAAAGCCCTGGATCACGGCGGTGGCGGTGCCCGGATTGACCGACAGCTCCTTGAGCACGCGCCTGGCGAGATAGGCGACGCCGCGCCCGGTGGCCTCGCGCCGGCCGAGCGTGCCGCCCGAGGATACCGGCTTGCCCGTCACGATCTCGGTCACGGTGCGGCCCTGGTACATCGAATAGGTGTCCATGAACCAGGCCATCACCTGCTCATTGGTGCCCATGTCGGGCGCCATCACGTCGGTGTGCGGGCCGACAAAGGGAATCATCTCCTGCATGTAGCGGCGCGACAGTGCCTCCAGCTCGCGCTTGGAGATGGTGGAGAGATCGACGTTCACCCCGCCCTTGGCGCCGCCATAGGGCAGCCCGACCAGCGCACATTTCCAGCTCATCCAGATCGCAAGCGCCGCGACCTCGCCGATGTCCACCGAGGGCGCGAAGCGCGTGCCGCCCTTGGTCGGCCCGAGGGTGAGGTGATGCTGCACCCGGTAGCCTTCGAACACCGCGACCGTGCCGTCGTCGCGGTGAATCGGGCAGGAAATGGTGATCGCCCGCTTCGGCATCAGGATACGGTCGCGCTCGTCCATCGGGATTTCCAGGTGGTTGGCGATGACCCCAAACTGGTTAACCGCCATGTCGAACACCGGACCGGAATAAACGGTCATCATTCCCTCCACATTTGTCGCGCCGCCGGGAAACCCGGGCAGCCGTCAGCCGTTATACGGCAGTATACCCAAGACTTCTAAGGGCAAGGCGCCAAGGAGAAGACCCCTAAGTACAGGACCCCCAAGGACGGTCGTATTCTCCTCATACTCCCATCTCAAGCTGCAAAGACGGCACGGTTGCGAATAATTTCAGCGAATGCATCCGATAACCGGTGCTAATGTGTGTACGCCGGGGCCGGGACCACCCCTCAGCTCATGACGGAAAACGAATGCAGGCTCTCTTCATCGGACAGACCTATATCGACGTCACCTTCATCACCGACCACATGCCGACCGGCGACGAAAAACATGTGGCTTCCAACTATGCGGTGTCGTTTGGCGGCAATGCCGTCACCGCGGCGTTCTGCTGCGCCAAGCTCGGCATCGTGCCCGACCTGATCGCGACCATCGCCAATGACTGGCTCGGCCGCATGTTTCAGGACATGGCTGCGAAATACGGAATCTCGATCCATCCGCGCAAGGTCAACTCCTCATCGCTGTCGTTCATCATGCCGAAGGACGGCAAGCGCGCCATCGTGCGCTGCCGCGATGACGAGCACATCCACCCCTTCCCGATGCTGAATCTGAAAGGCTGCCGCGCGCTGCATGTCGACGGCCATCAGCCGGATGCCGCGATCCACTACGCAAAACTGTGCCGCGAGGACGGCATTCTGACCTCGCTCGACGGCGGCGGCCTGCGCACCAACACCCATGAACTGCTGGAGTTCATCGACGTCGCCATCGTCGCCGAGCGGCTGTGCGAGCAGATGGACAAGACGCCGGAAGCGATGCTGGATTATCTCAAGAGCCGTGGCTGCCGGGTCGGCGGCGTCACCATGGGCGAACAGGGCCTGCTCTGGTATGACGAGGCCGGCACGGTGCGCAAGCTGCCGGCGCTGCCGATCGCGCCCGAGCGTGTCATCGATACCAACGGCGCCGGCGACGTATTTCATGGCGCCTACGTGTTTTCCTATCTCAACAACCCCTCGAAAGGCTGGCACGAGCATTTCGAGTTTGCGCGTGCGGCCTCGACCTATAAGATCCAGCGCCTCGGCAACGAGGCTGGATTGCCGACGCTTGCCGATATCGACGCCGTCAAGCAGGAATTCCAGATCGGGCGCAAGAAGGAATTTTGGGACTAGAAATGGGGCGCGTCTTCGTCGCCGGCAGCATCAACATGGATGTGGTGGCAACCGCCAGCCGGCATCCCAGGGTCGGCGAAACTGTCGCGGGCCAGGCCGTGCATTATTTTCCGGGCGGCAAAGGCGCCAACCAGGCGGTATCAGCCGCGAAGCTTGGCGCGCCGGTCACGCTGATCGGCCGGCTCGGCACCGATGCGTTCGGCCAGCAACTCCGGCAATTCCTTGGCCTGCAAGGCGTCGATCTCGCGCTGGTCAAGGACAGCGCTGACATTCACACCGGAACGGCCGTGATCACCATCGCCGATGCCGACAACACCATCGTCGTCGTGCCCGGCGCCAATGCGCTGGTCAGCGCCGAGGATGTCGCCGCCCCGGTGCTCGCTCGCGGCGACGTTGCCGTGAGCCAGTTCGAGATTCCGCAAGCCACGATCGCCGCCTTCTTCCAGCGTGCCCGCGCGGCCGGCGCGACCACCATCCTCAATCCGGCGCCGGCGCTTCCCTGCGGCGCGGAATTGCTCGATCTCGTCGACATCCTCATCCTCAACGAGACCGAGCTCGGACTGCTCGCACAGGCCGAGCTCCACGATACCGATGAGCCCGCTCGTTTCATTGAAGCCGCGCGCCGCCTGCCAACGGCTTCAGACAAGATCATCTGCGTCACGCTGGGCAAGCGCGGCGTGCTCGCGCTCGTCAGCGGCGAGCCGTCGTTGATCGAGGGACGCGCCGTGAAGGCGGTGGACACCACCGGCGCCGGCGATTGCTTCGTCGGCGCCCTCGCCGCCCAGCTTGCCAATGGCAAGGCGATCCGCGACGCGCTCCAATACGCCAATATTGCGGCGTCGATCTGCGTGCAACGGATGGGCGCCGCGCCGTCGATGCCGACCGCCGCCGAGGTGGCGGCGCTGCGCGGTTAGCTATTTCAACGCCTGCAGTTCGTCATATTGCTCGCGGGTCCAGCCCGCACCGACGGACGCATCATTGTGCAGCGGGATCGCCGCCTTCCGGAACGCCTCGCGGTCGGGCTCGATCACGGTCATGCCGAGCCGCTTCAACTCGACGGCCAGAATCCGCTCGGACGCCTCGATCGCCTCCGTCGCCTTCGCAGCGGCTTCCTGCAAGGTGTCCGCAAAGAGCTTCCGGTCTTCCGGCGTCAACTTGTTCCAGACGTGACCGCCGACCACCGTCACCATCGACTCGGTGATGTGGCCGGTCAGCGCGATGTGGCTCTGCACCTCGTAGAACTTCTTCGCCATGATGGTCGGCAGCGGATTCTCCTGGCCGTCGACCAGGCCCTGCTGGAGCGCCGTATAGACGTCGGAAAAGGCGATCGGGGTTGCGTCGGCGCCGACCGATTTGGTGAACATCAAGAACAGCGGCGCCGGCGGCACGCGCAGCTTCATGCCCTTCATGTCCCCAGGCATGCGGATGGGCTTGTTGGCCGTGACGTGGCGCTGGCCGTAATAGGTCAGCGCGGCGATCTTGTGCCTCGTCTTGTCCTCATAGCCCTTGGCCAGCTCGGCAAACAGCTTGCTGCCGCGATAAGCCTTCCAGTGCTCGAAGTCGCGCAGCATGAACGGCGCGCCGGTGATGCCGAGCGGCGGATAGGTCGCCGCGACGAAATTGATCCCGACATAGACGATATCGATGGCGCCTGCCCCAAGCGCTTCACTGATCTGATTCTCATTGCCGAGCTGGGAGGCCGGGAACACCTCGATGTCGAACCGGCCGCCGCTGCGCTTCCTGATCTCGCCGGCCGCCCACAGCGCCTCGGTGTGGAAGGGTTCGGTGACCTCGTAGACATGCGCCCATCTCAGCTTGGTCTGCGCCGACGCCGGGCCGCTTGCAATCGAAGCGACGATGGCGACGCTTATCAATCTGAGATAGCACGCCCAAACGGACATATACCCTCCGAGAACGGACCACAGGAGCCTCGTAGCAGGACTTCCTTTCAGCAAGGTTGCCGAAATGAAACACCCAACGCAAGCAGGCTGGCGGCGCGGAAAGTCGAATCTAAGTCAGGCCACGTTCGAAGCCAGGGCGCCCTTGAGGTCGAATGCGGCGTCGGCCGCCTGCTCGGGCGTAATTGAACCGTGGGCGGCAAGCAGACGCCGCCCGAACATGTGATCGCCTGCGCGATTGACGGATTCGATGCCGACGAGTTGTCCCGCTTTGTAGCAAAAGACGGAGAATGCCCCCTGCGCGCGGTCACCGCGCACCACCACCTGGTCATAGCCGGTGGTCAGCCCTACCATCTGCAGCTTGTCGGGCCCCTGATCGCTCCAGAACCACGGCAGGCCGTCATAGGGCTTGGCGTCGCCGGTCAGCCGGGCGGCAATGCAGCGCGCGTGGTCGGTGGCGTTCTGCACGGATTCCAGCCGCAGCGAACCGCCGAAGCGCGGGCTCGCATAAAGCGCGCAATCGCCCATCGCCGAAATGTTCGGATCCGCAGTCAGGAGATGCTCATCGACGATGATGCCGGCGGCGACCTTCAAGCCGGCTTCCGCCGCCAGTTCGACGTTCGGCAGCACGCCGACGCCGACCACGATCAGGTCGGCCTTGATGTGCCGCCCGTCGCTCAGGCTGACGCCGGTGACCTTGCTGCCATCGCTCTCGATGCTGGTGACCTGGACGCCGAGGTGAATCCGGATACCGGCCGCGGTATGCCGGGTTTGGAAGTGTTCGGAGATTTCCGCCGTCACGGCGCGCGCCATCACCCGCGGTGCGAGCTCGACGACGTCGACTTCGAGGCCCTTGGCCCGTGCCGTCGCGGCGAATTCCAGCCCGATAAATCCGGCGCCGATGACGACGACGCGCTGGCCTGCCGTAATGTAGTCGCGCAGCGACTGGCTTTCGTCGAGCGTGCGCAGGTAGCGCACACTGTCGAGATTGGCATTTGGAATATCGAGCAGGCGGTTGCGCGCGCCGGTCGCCAGCACCAGGTGGCCGTAATCGAGCGAGGCGCCGGAGGCGAGCGCCACCTTGCGCGCGGCGCGGTCGATCGACACCGCGCGGTCGGAGATCAGATCGATCTTCTGGTCCGAATAGAATTTTTCCGGGCGGAACATCAGGCTGTCGGGCCCGCCGGTTCCTTTCAGATAGGCCTTGGACAGCGGCGGCCGCTGGTATGGCAGATGGCCCTCGTCATTCACCAGCGCGATGGCTTCCGAAAAGCCGTGCTGACGCAGCGAGGCCGCGAGCTGATAGCCGGCATGGCCCGCCCCAATGATGACAACCGGTCCTGTCGTCATCGCCACATCCTACGTTCGAGCGCACGGGAACGACCCATGTTGTTTCCTCTCGGCTGATTTTGGCTTGCCTGTCCCGTCCCCTGGAAGCGGCGCTCGTGTCCGTCCTAAACGATGACAGCTCCTATCTGACCTCATGGCGCGCGGAGACGCAAGAGCGCCGTGGCCCCGAAGGAAGGATAGCGCGGTATTTTGCCGACCTTGCCCGGGGATTGTCACCCCTTGCCTTCTGCGATTTAAATGCTGGCCCCGTTCTGAGCCGAGGGCCCAGCCATGCCGACATCAGATGATACCGCCGCCAGCGCACCTGCCCTGCTCCGGATCGAGGGAACGGTCGCCACCATCACCCTGAACCGGCCGGCCGCCTTCAATTCCATCAACCTGCCGATCGCCCAGAAGCTCGAGCAACTCGGCGCGGAGGTCGAGGGCAATAACGATATCCGGGTGCTGGTCATTGAAGGCGAAGGCCGCGCCTTCTCGGCCGGCGGCGATCTGCAGACCATCGGCGCGGCCGCCGCGAGCGACACCGTCGCGCCCGTGGTCGGCGAGCTGTTGAAGCACTACCACGCCTTCATCGAGACGCTGCGGCGGATGCCGAAGATCGTTCTCTCCAGCGTCCACGGCTCCGCCGCCGGCGCCGGCATGGGGCTCGCCTTCGTTGCCGACCTCTGCATTGCCGCCGACGACGCCCGCTTCACGCCGGCCTACGCCAAGATCGGCGTGTCACCCGATGGCGGCAGCACGGTCGGCATGGTCGGCACGGTAGGCTCCCGCCGCGCACTGCAGATCTTTCTGGCCGAGGACAGTTTTACCGCGCAACAGGCCTATGAATGGGGCCTGGTCGCCCGCATCGTTCCGGCAGCGGAGCTGAAGGAGCAAACGCGAAAGTTCGCCGAGCGCCTGGCGCAGAATCCGCCGGCCGCGATCGCGCATACCAAGTCGCTGGTCTATCAGGCCGCGGTCACGCCGGTGAAGCAGCAGCTCGAGGCCGAGGAAGCCAAGATCATCGATGCCATGCTCACCGAAGATTTTCGGGCCGCCGTGAAGAAATTCACCAGCAAGGGCAAGTAGCGGCGCACCGGCGCCGCCCACTCAACTGTCCTCACGAAGGCGGATGATCCAGTACGCCGCGCCTTCTCGATTCAAACTCGACGCCTCGGTGTACTGGATGCCCGCCTTCGCGGGCATGACGACGAGAATGGAGGTGCGCGCAATCAATTCGGGCAGATATACCCTGTCCCCGACGGCGACTTGAAGCAGCCGACCGATTCCGGGATCACCTGCTTCGGCAGCCACAGCACGACCTTCGGGAAATAGATCGTGAAGGTAATGGTGACGAGGAACACGACATAGATCGGCAGCGCCGCCCGTAACGCCTTGGAGAACGGGACACCGACGAATTTCGACGCCATCAGCAGCACCAGCCCATAGGGCGGCGTGATCAGCCCGAACGCCAGGGTTGCGATCAGCACGACGCCCATGTGGACGGCGTTGATATCGCCGGCCTGCGTCAGCGTGTTCACCAGCGGCATGAAGATGATGATGGTCGGCACCGGCTCGATGAAATCGCCGACCACGGTGAACAGCAGCACCAGCAGCAGCATGATCAGATGCGGGTCATTGCCGGCGATCGCGATGATCCAGTCGGCGATCACGGAAGCGCCGCGCAGGTAGGCCAGCATCCAGCCGAACGCATTGGCGGCGCCGATCGTGATCAGCGGCAGCGAGAAGATCAGCCCGGCGAGACAGAAATCATAGGGAATGTTCTTGAAGTGGCCGCGGTTGAGCGCGGGAATCACCACCGCGATGATCCAGATCACGGCGACAACGCCGGCTTCCGTCGGCGTGAAGGCGCCGGTCAGGATGCCGCCGAGCAGGATGACCGGGATCATCAACGGCAGGACGGCATCGCCCGCCGCGAACACGATCTGCTTAAGCGGCGCGCGCGGCCTCTGCATGCCCGTCGGCCCGAAGAAGAAGCAATAGATCATCAGGCCGAAGCCGATCATGAGCCCCGGCACCACGCCGGCCATGAACAGGCCGGCGATCGAGACGTTACCGACCGCGCCATAGACCACGGCGGTGATGCTCGGCGGCACCAATGCCGCAATGGTGGACGCGGCGGCGATGATCGCGGCGATGAAGGCGGGGCTGTAGCCCTCCTTCTTCATCGGTCCGCCGAGCGCGCGGGTCATCACGGCGACGTCGGCGGTGGTCGATCCCGACATTTCCGAGAAGAACATCGAGAACACGACGACGACCTGCGAGAGCCCGCCCCTGATGTGCCCGACCAGCGACAGCGACAGATTGGCGATGCGTATCACCACGTTGGCCGAACTCATGAGCTCGCCGACCAGAAGGAAGAACGGGATCGCGAGCAGCGCTTCGGAATCCACGCCGTCAAAGATCTTCTGCATGATGGCGGCAAGCGAAACGTCTGCCAGCAACGCGCCGACGAAGACCCCGGCCATCAGCGAAAACGGTACGGGCACGCCGAGATAGCCGAAGAACAGGAAGCAGAACGTCATCAGGCCGAGAATGACGGGAGAGCTCACAGCCGCCCCCCGTTCGGGATGCCGGTATCGGCGGGCGGGATATCGCCGATGTCTTCAGGCGGTTCGGGATGGTCGAAGCCGTTGCGGATACCGTTGACGAGCTGCTCGACCGTGAACAGCGCGATCAGCGCGCCTGACAACGGGATCGCCGCATAAAGCGAGGCGATCGGCGTGTTCGACGGCAGCCGAAAACTGCCGAAGCCGCGCAAATAGTTGATGTAGCCGTAATAGATCAGGCATCCCGCCACCGCGAGCACCACGAGGCGGATCAGGATTTCGACGATCAGCCGCGGCGTGCCGTGCATCGATTCGGAGATCGCGGTCAGATAGAGATGATCGTTGCGGCGCGTGGCGACGGCGGCGCCGATGAAGATGGCATAGATGAACAGCGTCGAGGTCGCCTCCTGCAGCCACAGCCAGGGATGACCGATGGTCCGCGTAAAAATGTCGGCGGTGACGGACAGCGAAAACCCGAAACACAGGATGCCGCAGATCACCATCAGGACCAGTTCGAGCCGGTCGAGCGCCTGCCATTTCAGGTGATGCTGGCGCTGCAGCACGAGTCTATCGGCAATGGACATCGAGAAAACTCCATGGGTCCCGCACCCTCTCCGCCATGGCCGGGCTTGACCCGGCCATCCACGTCTTGTTGGCCAAGCGAAGGAAGAGCGTGGATGCCCGGGACAAGCCCCGGGCATGACGATCTCTTGCTGGAGCTAATTGATCGCCCGGATCAGCGTCTTGATCTTGTCGGCGTGCGGGCCGAGCTCCTTGGCGAGCTTGTCGAGATAGGGATCGGCGATCTTCTGGAAGCTCGCCTTGTCGACGTCCTTGACGATCTTGACGCCCATTTTCTCGAGCCGCATCGCGGCCGCGTTCTCCAATTCAAACGCCCGCTTCGGCTCCTGCATGCTGACGTCCCGTGCCGCGGCCAGCACCCAGTTGCGCTGGTCGGCATTGAGGCCCTGCCAGAGCTTGTCGCTGATCCAGACGACGCAATTGTTGGCCTCGTGCCCGGTCGTCGACAGCACCGGCGCGACTTCGTAGTGCTTGTTGATCATATAGACGTTGACCGCGTTCTCGCCGAAATCGACCACGCCGGTCTGCAGCGAGGTGTAAACGCTGCCGAACGGCATGTGCACCGTCTGGGCGCTGTAGGCCGGAAACATCATGTCCTCGGTCGCGGTCGCCTGAACGCGGACCTTGAGGCCCTTCATGTCCTCGGGCTTGCGCACTTCCTTCTTGCCGTACATGTGCCGGAAGCCCTGGGTGCAGAGGCCGATGGCGTGAATGCCCTGCGTGGTGCTGTCGATCATGTCGCGCACCGCTTCGAACACCTTCTCGTCGCCGAGCGCCTTGATGTTGTGCTCTTCCGAACGGAACAGGAAGTGCAGCGACATCACGCCGGCCTGCGGCGAGATCGTCGACGTGTTGGCGGACGACACCACAGCGAAATCGAGATCGCCGGCCTTCACCAGCTGCAGAAGCTGAGGCTCCTGCCCGAGCTGCGCGCCCGGAAACTGGTCGATCAGCATCGTGCCCTTGCTCAGCTCCTTCAGCTTCGCCGAGAAGATGTCGTAGGCGATGCTGTAGCCGGAGTTGAGCTGCTGGTCGTGCGCGAAGCGATAGTGCTTCACTTCCTGTGCGCCGGCGCTGGTGGCGAGCATCACCGCCGCAGCGGCGATCGCCGCGAGCATCGATTTCCCTGAATTCCCCATGACGCATTCCCCCGTTTGGCTTGGTTTTTTTCAATCAAACCACCGGGACGGCAGAATTGTCAATAAAGTATCAGAAGTATCTGCCAGAAGAGCGTAAATCCCGCACTTTCGGCACTTATTATCGATAATTCAGGTCGGGTTAGCCCCTGCCCTGCCCGCGCATGAAATCGAAGTCGCAGCCCTCGTCGGCCTGCAGAATCGTCTCATTGAACAGATACGCATAGCCGCGCCGGGCCCCCTCGGGCGTTGCGGCCGGCGTCAGCGCCGCACGGCGCCTTTCCAGCTCCGCTTCGTCGACCAGGAGATCGATGCTGCGGTTTGCGACGTCGAGCCGGATCATGTCGCCGTTCCTCACCAGCGCCAGTGGACCGCCCACGGCGGATTCCGGCGTGATGTGCAGCACGATGGTGCCGAAGGCGGTGCCGCTCATGCGCGCGTCCGAGATCCGCACCATGTCCTTGGTGCCGCCGCGCGCCAGCTTCTTCGGGATCGGCAGATAGCCCGCCTCGGGCATGCCCGGCGCCCCCTTGGGGCCGGCATTGCGCAGCACCAGCACGTCGTCGGCGTTGACGTCGAGATCGGGATCATCGACCCGCAGCGTCATGTCCTCGACGGATTCGAACACCACGGCGCGGCCGGTGTGCTGCAGCAATTTCGGGCTCGCCGCCGACTGCTTGATGACGGCGCCACGCGGCGCCAGATTTCCATGCAGGATCGCCATCGCCCCTTCGGCCTTGATCGGATTGTCGCGCGAACGGATGGCATCCTGTCCCGGCACGTCCTCCGCGCCGGCAACGATCTCGCGCAGCGTCTGGCCCGTGATGGTCCTGGCATCGAGATCGATGAGATCGCCGAGTTGCGCCATCAGCTTCGGCACGCCGCCGGCATGATGGAAATGCTCCATGTAATGCTCGCCCGACGGCTTCAGGTCCACCAGCACCGGCACCTCGCGGCCGAGCCTGTCGAACGTCGCAAGGTCGATCCTGTGCGGGGAGCGATGGGCCATCGCGGTGAGATGGATCAGCCCGTTGGTCGAGCCACCGATCGCCTGCATCACGACCTGTGCGTTGCGGAACGATGCCGGCGTCAGGATCTCGCTCGGCTTCGGCCCTTTGGCCTTCGCCATTTCGGCCGCCACCCTGCCGCTCGCCTCCGCCGACCGGAACCGCTCGGCATGCGGCGCCGGAATCGTCGCGCTCATCGGCAATGAGAGTCCGAGCGCCTCGGTGATGCAGGCCATGGTGCTGGCGGTGCCCATCACCATGCAGGTGCCGACCGAGGGCGCGAGCCGGCCGTTGACGGCCTCGATCTCGTTATCGTCGATTTCGCCGGCGCGATATTTCGCCCAGAGGCGGCGGCAATCGGTGCAGGCACCCAGCACCTCGCCCTTGTGGTGCCCGACCACCATGGGACCGACCGGGATGACGACAGTCGGCAGGTCGGCGCTGATCGCAGCCATGATCTGCGCCGGCAACGTCTTGTCGCACCCGCCGATCACGACCACGGCATCCATCGGCTGGGCGCGGATCATCTCTTCCGTATCCATCGCCATCAGATTGCGCAGATACATCGAGGTCGGGTGCGAGAAACTTTCGGCGATCGAGATGGTCGGGAACACCATCGGCATCGCGCCGGTCAGCATGACGCCGCGTTTCACCGCCTCGATGATCTGCGGCACATTGCCATGGCAGGGATTGTAGTCGCTGTAGGTATTGGTGATGCCGACGATCGGGCGATTGAGCGCGTCGTCGGAATAGCCCATCGCCTTGATGAAGGCCTTGCGCAGGAACAGCGAGAACCCAGCGTCACCATAACTTGCCAGTCCCTTGCGAAGTCCGTCGGCCATTTTTTCTTCCTGTTCGTTGGAGGTAGGCACTTAAGGAGTCCACCGGATTATTGTCAATGTTTGATTATTCCGGGCCCATGAAGCGATGTCAGCCTGAAATCAGGCGCCATTATTGACAATAATGGGCAAGCGTGTTGACTACCGGCATCATCGGAAACGCGCTCATGAACCAACCGTTGCGCATTGGCCTGATCGGCGCCGGCATGGTCAGCCGCCATCATCTGATCGCCTGGGCCAGCATATCAGATCAGGCCCGCGTCGTGGCGATCGCCGATCCCTCGCCCGAGAACGCCGCACGGCGCGCCCTCGAGTTTGGAATTGCACAGACCTATGCCAGCGCCGAGGCGATGCTTGCGGCGGTGACGCTCGACGCCGTCGATATCGCAGCGCCGCGCGAAATGCACGCGCCGCTGGTGCGGCTTGCCGCCGCGAGGCGATTGCCGGTGCTCTGCCAGAAACCGCTCGCGCCCAATTTGCAGGAGGCGACCGAACTCGCCGCCGAAGTCGATGGGGTGACGCGCCTGATGGTGCACGAGAACTGGCGCTTTCGCGGCTATTACCGCGATGCAGCAGCATGGCTGCGCGAGGGCCGCATCGGCAATATCAGGCAGGCGCAACTGACGCTGTTGACCTCGGGCGTGCTGCCGGGGCCGGACGGGCTTTGCCCGGCGCTGGAGCGGCAGCCCTTCATGCGCCGCGAGAGGCGCATGCTGGTGGCGGAAGTCCTGATCCATCATCTTGATACGCTGCGCATGCTGCTCGGGCCGCTGCAGGTGACGGCAGCGCAGCTCTCCCGCTCCAGCGATCTCCTCGCCGGCGAAGACGGCGCGGTGATCCAGCTCCGAACCGATAGCGGCGCAGGCGTTGCCGTGTTCGCCAGCTTCGCCGCCCACGGACATCCAGCCACACAGGTCGACCGGCTGGAGATCCTCGGCGATAAGGGCGCGATCAGGCTCGACGGGCCATCACTGAAATGTTCCGGCACATCGCCCGGCGAGCGTACTTACGATCTCGCGGTCGAGTATCAGGGCTCCTATGACCGGACGATCGCGCATTTCGTAAGCGCCCTCCGCGACAATACGCCCTTCGAGACCGCGCCGCCGGACAACCTTCAGACCTTGCGCCTCG
>Ga0102590_1001646_pt1 | contig 31964 bp, 24 predicted proteins | sample AraplaMF_Col_mMF_FD_76859 | JGI IMG/M metagenome (GOLD analysis project Ga0102590, IMG submission 76859) | Arabidopsis root microbial communities from the University of North Carolina, USA - plate scrape MF_Col_mMF | ecosystem: Host-associated > Plants > Roots > Endosphere | place: USA... | reverse complement strand
TCCCCAACCGCTTTCAGTGCCGACAACCAACTCCAGATCGCAGTCGGCCGACATTCGCATCGGTTCGTCGTGGCGCCCGTCGAGAGGGACGGTCGCAGTCCGCACGGGGTCGCCGATTTTCACACGGCGATCCATCCCCACCGACAGGGCGTGCGTGACCGGCTCACCGGGCAGCACCGGTGAGCGCACAGGTCGACGGACCCGCCTTCGTCAGATACGCCGAACCGCTTGCCTGGTGTTCCAGCCACGAAAAGTGACTCCTTGTCGAGTCGGCTGAACATCGACCAGGTCGCGTCCATCGATGCGAGTCGGGTGAGTCCCGCTTTCGGGAACGATCGGGCATCGCGCCGGGGACTTGGCGCTCAGCCTCGGAGCTGACCGCGTGGAGCGTTGCTCCGCTCGAGTGAACCGCGCCCTTCCAGTGAAGTAAAGAGCCGAAAAATTCCAGGTTGTTGAGCGGCGTCGTCATGTCAACCCTAGCGAGTCCGAGTGGCAATCTGACAGTGGCCGACTAACACTGAAGCCCGTGGTTTCGGACGAGAGTGCAGCCTTGCGGCTTAAGCAATTCCCGGATCGTTCAGGTCATTTCCGAACGGAAGGGCGCCCGACCGGCCACTGGCCATTGGTTGTCGAAAATACTTCGAGGAGCTCGAATGGTGGAGAAGTCTGCCGAGGTCTTGACAACCGGGTCCGGTGATTCCGCGATCGCCAGGTCCGGGAGCGGCGGCCCGGCGACGACGGACACCGAGACAAAACTCGCCGAAGTACTGGCTGATGTCGCGTGTGTCGAAGAGGTGTCGGCCGACAGCAACTTCTTCGACGACCTCGGTGCCAACTCCTTGGTGATGGCGCAGTTCTGCGCGCGGGTCAGGAAGCGCCCGGATCTGCCGTCCGCCACCATCAAGGACATCTATCGGCATCCCACGATCCGAAGTCTGGCGGCTGCCCTCACCCAGAACCAGACCACGAGCACGCCCACCCACGTCAACGGCACGCGGCCTGCATCGCCACCGGAACACGTCACCGCACCGCAGGTGACCCGGGCGAGCAGGCTGGACTACGTGATGTGCGGGACACTCCAATTGCTGGTGTTCCTGGCATATTCGTTCGTCACCGGAGTCGTTGCGACGACGGGCTACGAGTGGGTATCCACCGGGTCGGACCTCCTCGACGTCTATCTGCGGTCCATGGCGTTCGGCGGCCTCGGCTTCGTCATGATGTGCGCGGTCCCGATCGTGGCCAAGTGGACCCTCGTCGGCCGCTGGACGCCCCGTGAGTTCCCGGTCTGGAGCCCGGCCTACCTCCGCTTCTGGATCGTCAAGGTGCTGCTCCACGCCAACCCGATGATCTTGTTCGTCGGCAATCCGCTCTACGTGCTGTATCTGCGCGCACTCGGCGCACGGATCGGCAAAGGAGTAACGATTCTCTCCCGTCAGGTGCCGGTCTGCACCGACCTGCTCACCATCGGCGCCGGAACGATCGTCCGCAAGGACTCCCACTTCCTCTGCTACCGGGCACACGCCGGACGCATCCAGACCGGCACGGTCACCATCGGCCGCGACGCGTTCATCGGCGAGAAGACCGTGCTGGACATCGACACGTCGATGGGTGACGGCACCCAGCTCGGACACACCTCCGCCCTCTACCGTGGTCAGACGATCCCGCAGGGCGAGAGTCACCACGGCTCTCCGGCACAACGCACGGACGTCGACCATGTGCGGGTCGCGCCGGCCCGATGCGGGACCCTGCGCCGGGCATGCTTCGGCGTGAGCACACTGCTGCAGTTGTTCCTCGTCTACATCCCGCTGGCCGTCGGCGGTGTGTACATGCTGTTCATCGAGGTCCCGGCACTGGGTGACCGGCTCGATCCGGACACGTCCCACGTCTCGGTGTCGAACTTCCTGATCGACGCGCTGGCGCTGTCCGCCGTGCTGTTCTTCGGCTTCGCCGTCGTGGGTCTCGCCGCTCTCTACACCGTTCCGCGCCTGCTGAATCTGGCCATCAAGCCGGACAAGCCCTATCCGCTCTACGGCTTCCAGTACGCGGCGCACCGGATGATCTCCCAGATGACGAACATCCGGTTCTACGCCTGGCTCTTCGGTGACAGTTCGTTCATCGTCCACTATCTGCGCGGCCTCGGATACAACCTGTCGCGCGTCGAGCAGACCGGGTCGAACTTCGGGACGGAAGTGAAGCACGAGTCCCCGTACCTGGTCTCCGTGGGCCGGGGGACGATGGTGGCCGACGGGCTGTCCATCGTCAACGCCGAATACTCGAGCACGTCCTTCCAGGTGTCCAGGGCGTCGATCGGACCGCACAACTTCCTCGGCAACAACATCGTGTACCCGGCGGGCGGCAGGACGGGCGAGAACTGCCTGCTGGCCACGAAGGTGATGATCCCCCTCGACGGTCCCGTCCGCGAAGGGGTCGGGCTGCTCGGTTCGCCGTGCTTCGAGATCCCGCGCTCCGTGGAGCGCGACACCCGCTTCGACCATCTGAGGAGCGGAAACGAGCTGCGCCGGCACCTCGGCATGAAGAACCGCTACAACCTGTGCACCATCGCCCTCCACCTGATCCTGCGCTGGCTGCACACCTTCGTGCTCACGGCCCTGGGACTCGTCTCCGTCGTCCTTTACGGAGCCGTGGGGCAGGTGGTGATCGCCTGCTATCTGGCACTCACCCTCGGCTTCTCCACCCTCTACTACGTTCTGGTGGAGCGCTGGTTGCTGTTGTTCCGCAGGCTGCGCCCTCAGCTGTGCTCGATCTACGACCCCTACTTCTGGTGGCACGAGCGGCTGTGGAAGGTGCCGTCCGAATTCCTCAACCTGTTCAACGGCACCCCCTTCAAGAACGTCATCTGGCGCCTGCTCGGAGTCCGCATCGGCAGCAGGGTCTTCGACGACGGCTGCTATCTGACGGAGCGGTCGCTCGCCGCCATCGGAGACGGCTGCACGCTCAACGCCGGCAGCAAGATCCAGTGCCACTCGCAGGAGGACGGCACCTTCAAGTCCGACTACAGCACGCTCGGTGATCACTGCACTCTCGGCGTCGGCGCTCATGTGCACTACGGCGTCACGTTGGGTGACGGAGCCGTGCTGACAACCGACTCCTTCCTCATGAAGGGCGAGGAGGTACCCGCGAACGCACTGTGGGGCGGTAACCCCGCGGTCGAGATGACCGGGGCCCGCGAGGAGCCCCTCGTGGGCGTCGAATCGGGGACCTCGACATCCACGCCGGCGGCAGCAGCAGTGACGGCCTCGACCGACGGCCAGACGTCGACGGCGAGCTGAGGAAGGTCATCCGATGGGAGCGCACGTGCAGACGGACCGGGAGTTCTGGAGCGGTGTCCTGACCGCAGGCGGTGCCACCGCCGTTCCGCGATGGGTGCGGGAGCCGGTGGCCGGTGTGGCCGAGTACGAGACGACCGTGCCGGACGACCTCTCGGACAAGGTGCGCGGGCTGGCGAAGGCACTGGGCGTGCCGGCCGGCGCGGTACTGCTGGCCGCCCATGCCAAGGTCCTCGCGGTGCTGTCGGGCGAGTCGGAGGTGGTGACCGGCTACGTCGCCGGAACGCAGCGCGGACCGCTGCCGTGCCGGCTGACGACGGCGCCCGGATCATGGCGGCTGCTGGTGTCGAGGGCTCATCGTGCGGAGTCCGAGCTGCTGGCGCACCGGGAGTTCCCGGTGGACGATCTGCGGCGCGAGCTGCGGGTGACCGGGCCGTCGTACGAGGTCGTCTTCGACCCCGCGGGGACCGAGGGCGGACTGGTCGACGACGCGGCACTGGGCGTGGGCTGGCGCGAGGAGAACGGGCGACTCGTGGTGCGGCTGCGTTATCGCACCCAGGTACTGGACACCGAGTCCGCGGCCCGGATCTGCGGCTACCACGTGAGCGCACTGCGCCTGATGACGGCGGACGCGGACGCCGAGCACGCCCGGCAGAGCCTGCTGTCTCCCGAGGAGTTGCGGTACCAGCTCGAAGGACTCGCGGGACCGCGCCGGGAACTGCCGGACGCGCGTGCACACGAACTCTTCGAGCAGCGGGTGCGCAAGCATCCGGACGTCGTCGCGGCGGTGCACGGCGATCGCACCTGGACCTACACGGAGCTCAACTGCCGGGCCAACCGCCTTGCCCGGGCCCTGCTGGCGCGCGGACTTGACCGCGAAGACGTGGTGGGGGTGGTCACCGAGCGCAACCTCGACTGGCTGGCCTCCGTGCTGGCGGTGTTCAAGGCCGGCGGCGTCTACCTGCCGATCGAGCCCCACTTCCCCGCCGTACGGATCGCGGCGACGCTGTCACGGTCCGGGTGCCGGCTGGTGCTCACCGAGCCCGGCAGCACGGACACCCTGGACCAGGCCCTGACCACGGTGCCGGGTGTCGAGAAGCTGCTGATCGAAGACGCCTGTGCGCAGCAGCACGCCGACAGCGACGTCGAGGTCGAGGTCGGCGCCGATCAGCTCGCGTACATCTACTTCACCTCCGGTTCCACGGGCGAGCCGAAGGGAGCGATGTGCGAGCACGCAGGCATGCTCAACCATCTCTTCGCCAAGATCGACGATCTGCGTATCGACGAGGGTCAGTCGGTCGCCCAGACCGCACCGCAGTGTTTCGACATCTCACTGTGGCAACTGCTCGCCGGGCTGCTGGTCGGCGGTCGCACACTGCTGGTCGAGCAGGAGGCGATCCTGGACGTGGAGCGGTTCGTCGACACCCTCGTCCGCGGCCGGGTCGCCGTGGCACAGGTCGTGCCCTCCTATCTCGAGGTGGTGGCCGCGTACCTGGAGCAGCACCCCCGCGACCTGCCGGACCTGAGGTATGTGTCGGTGACGGGTGAGGCACTGAAACCGGAACTGGTACAGCGCTGGTTCACGATCAAGCCCAGGATCAAGCTGGTCAATGCCTACGGCCTGACGGAGACCTCGGACGACACCAACCACGAGATCATGGACCGGATGCCGGAGGGCGACCGGGTGCTGCTGGGGCGCGCCGTCAACAACGTGCGCGTCCACGTCGTCGACGAACACCTGTCACCGGTTCCGCTGGGCGCCCCCGGAGTGATCGCGTTCTCCGGTGTGTGCGTGGGCCGGGGATACGTCAACGATCCCGAGCGGACCCGCGCCGCCTATCTGGAGGATCCGTACCGGCCGGGCGAGCGGCTCTATCTGGGCGGCGACTGGGGGCGCTGGCACCCCGAAGGCAAGCTGGAGTTCCTCGGCCGCCGCGACAACCAGGTCAAGATCCGCGGCTTCCGTATCGAGATCGGCGAGATCGAGAACACCCTGTTGCGGGTTCCCGGGGTGCGTGACGGCGCGGTGGTCGTCGCCGAACGGGCCGACGGCAGCAAGCACCTCATCGCCTACTACACAGGCCGGGACCAGCAGGTGGAGGTGCTCCGCCAGGCCCTCGGCGCCGCGCTGCCCGTCTATATGGTCCCCTCCGCCTTCCACTGGCAGGACACCCTGCCGCTCACCGCCAACGGCAAGATCGACCGCAAGGCCCTGACCGCGCTGGCCGAACAGGACGCTCCGGCCCCCGACCACGACACCGCCGGTGACGCGGACCGCCTTCCGCGCACACCCGGCGAGCGCCGGCTCGCGGCCGCCTGGGCGGAGCTGCTGAGTGTTCCCGAACACCACATCGCCCGGCAGGACCACTTCTTCGACTCCGGCGGCACCTCGTTGACCGCGGTGAAGCTCACCATCGCCCTGAACCGTGCCGTGTCCCTCAAGGACATCACCCGCCACCCGGTGCTGGCCGAGCTCGCCGCACTTCTCGACGGCGCACCCCAGCAGCGCACGGGGCTGCTTCAGCCGCTGTCGCAGTCCGACGGTGTCCCTGACTGCGCTCTGGTGTGCTTCCCCTACGCGGGCGGCAACGCGGTCAACTACCGGCCGATGGCCGGCGCGCTCGCCGCCGGCGGACCCGCGGTGTACGCCGTCGACCTGCCCGGTCACGATCCGGCCGACCGGGACGAGCAGTTCGCGCCGTTGGCACAGGTGGCGGAGCAGGTCGTCACCGAGATCACCGGGCGCGGGCTGACCAGGGTCATGCTGTGGGGCCACTCCTCGGGAGCCGCGACGGCCGTGGAGACGGCGAGGCGGCTGGAGCGGCAAGGAGTCGCGGTCCAGCGGGTGTTCCTCGCGGCTCAGCTCCCGGGCACCGCCGGTGACCGGCGCGCGGCCGTCGACAAGCTGACCGGACTGACCAACGCCGAGATCGCCGCGAAACTCACCGCGGACAGCGGCTACACCGAACTCGGTGAACTGAGCGCGTCGCACGCCGAGCATGTCGGTGCCGCCTACCGCCACGACTGTGCCGCCGCACACCACTACTTCGCCGACGCCCTCGAGGCACCGCCGACGTGGAAGCTGTCCGCGCCGATCACCGTGGTCATCGCCGCGGACGACCCCAACACGACCGGCTTCCGAGACCGATACCGCGACTGGCAGCTGCTTGCCGAGCACGTGGATCTGCACGAGCTCGCCGACGGCGGCCACTACTTCCTGCGCACCCGTCCGGTCCAGGCGGCACGGGCCGTCCTGGGTGCGGCCGAACTGCTCGCCTCCCCCTGATCCTTCCCCCAGCCATCACAGAGACGATCGAAAGGAAAAGCAAATGTCCTCCTCCTCTTCCCTGGCCTCGCTGCTCGAGGTGGAGCTGGATCCGGACAGACCTCCGATCCTGCGTGTTCAAGGGCCCGGAGACCCGACCGCCTGGGCGGCCGAGCACCGCGACGCCCTGCGCGCATGCGTCAACGAGCACGGTGTCGTGCTTGTGCGCGGCCTGGGACTGCGGGAGATGGAGCAGGTCAGTGCCGTCTTCACGGCGACGGCCGGTGAGCTGATGACGGAGAAGGAAGCTTTCGCCCCGCGCGAGAGGTACAGCCAGGGGGTCTACTCCTCCGCCACCTGGCCGGCCAACCAGCCGATGTGTATGCACCATGAACTGAGTTACACCCTGAAGATTCCGGGCCTGATGCTGTTCGCCTGCCTGTCCGCGCCCGGCGAGGGCGGGGCGACCGCGGTGGCCGACGCCGAACGCGTCCTCCAAGCCCTGCCCGGCGCGCTGACCGATCGGTTCGAGCGTGAGGGCTGGCTGCTCACCCGCTCCTACAACGACGAGATCGGGGCCTCCCTGGAGGAGTCGTTCGGCACCGAGAACCCCGCGGCCATCGAGCAGTACTGCCGCGACCACGCCATCGAGTTCGACTGGCAGCCCGACGGATCACTGCGCACCCGCCAGCGCCGCAGCGCCGTGGTGCGGCACCCGGTCACCGGCCGGCGCTGCTGGTTCAACCAGATCGCCTTCCTCAACGAGTGGACGCTCGCCCCTGAGGTGCGCGAGTACCTGGTGGACATCTACGGCGAGGACGGGCTGCCCTTCAACACCCGCTTCGGAGAGGGCAGCCCCATCGGCGAGGACGTCGTCCGACTGCTCAACGCCACCTACGAGGACCACACCCGCCGCGAACCCTGGCAGGCCGGAGATCTGATGCTCGTCGACAACGTACGTACCGCGCACAGCAGAGAAGCCTTCAGCGGAGAACGCCAGGTGCTGGTCGCCATGGCAGAGCCCCAGCGTCTGGCGGACGGCTTCCCGACCCCGGAGGCAAGCCAGCGATGACCCCCACAACCTCCTCCGCCACCCGGCCCGCCGCTCGCGACCGGGCCACGGCACCGACGTTCGCCGTGATCCCCGGCGACCAGGTGCAGCAGGCGCTCCGCGGGCGCGAGAAGCAGATCGTGGAACTGGTCGAGGCCACCTACCGGCTGCACGGTGCAGGGGACTCGGTCAACCCGCCGTCGTACTTCCTGCGCTTCGCGGACCGTCCCACGGCCAGAATCATCGCCCTGCCCGCCTCCATCGGCGGGTCGGTGAACGTGGACGGCCTGAAGTGGATCTCCAGTTTCCCGACCAACGTGGAAGCCGGACTCCCCCGGGCCTCCGCGGTCCTCATCCTCAACGACCACGACACCGGCTACCCGTTCGCCTGCCTGGAGAGCTCGATCATCAGCGCCACCAGGACCGCGGCATCCGCCGCCCTGGCCGCCGACTGGCTCAGCCGTGGCAGGACCCGCCCCGCACGTGTCGGTTTCTTCGGCACGGGGCTCATCGCCCGCTACATCCACACCTTCCTGGCCGGCACCGGCTGGAGCTTCGACAGCGTCGGCGTGTACGACGTGTCGGCCGACAGCGCCGACGGCTTCTGCGGCTATCTGCAGGAGGCCGGCGCCGCGGGACAGACGGCACAGGTGACGGTGCACGACAACGCCGAGGACCTGATCCGTTCCAGCGATCTGGTCGTCTTCGCGACCATCGCCGGAAAACCCCATGTCACCGACCCTGCCTGGTTCGCACACAACCCTCTGGTCCTGCACGTCTCACTGCGCGACCTCGCTCCCGAGATCCTGCTCGACTCCGCCAACTTCGTCGACGACGTCGAGCACTGCCTCAAGGCCGACACCTCCCCGCACCTGGCGGAGCAGCTCACAGGCAGCCGGGACTTCCTGGACGGGACCCTCGACGACGTCATGACCGGACGAGTGACCCCGCCGGCAGACCGGCCTGTGATCTTCTCCCCTTTCGGACTGGGCGTCCTCGACCTCGCAGTCGGCAACTACGTCTACGACGAAGTCGCCCTGGCCGGACACCTCCACCTCATCGACCACTTCTTCCACGAGCTGCGCCGATACGGCTGAACGTCGGCTCTGGCACCAGGAGGCCACCGTGCCCGTCATCTCCACTCCCTACGCCTTCAACGAAAGCCAGCTGTATGTCGACCTCAAGTCGATCTTCGGGCGTTCTCTCTATCTGAAGTGCGAGGGCTTCAACTTCGCCGGCTCGATCAAGCTGAAGGCCGCGATCGAGATGGTGGAGAGCGCCGAACGGGACGGGCTCCTGAAGCCGGACTCGGTGCTGGTGGAGTCCTCGTCCGGAAACCTGGGCGTGGCCCTGAGCACGATCGCCGCGAGCAAGGGCTACCGGTTCCTGTGCGTGACGGACTCGCGCTGCAACCTCTCGACCAGACTCCTGATGGAGGCCCTGGGCAGCGAGGTGCACATCATCGCGGATCTGGACGCCAACGGCGGCTTCCTCGGCGCGCGCATCGAGTACGTCCGGGCGCTGTGCGCCTCCGACGACCGGTATGTGTGGCTCAGCCAGTACACGAACCCGGGCAACTGGCGGGCGCACTACCGCAAGACGGCGCCGGAGATCGCGCATGAGTTCCCCGGGCTGGAAGTGCTGTTCATCGGCGCCGGCACCACCGGCACGCTGATGGGCTGCGCTCGCTACTTCCGTGACTGGCACCACCCGGTGCGGATCGTCGCGGTGGACAGCGTCGGCTCGGTGAGCTTCGGCGGCGAGCCGGGCCGCCGGATGATCCCCGGCCTGGGCATGAGCATGCGCCCCCCGCTGCTCGACGAGTCCTATGTGGACGAGGTCGTCAAGGTCGAGGAGGCGGACACCATCCGTGCCTGCCACCGCCTCGCCAGGCACGGGTTCCTGTTCGGCGGTTCCACCGGAACCGTGGTCAGCGGCGCGATGCAGTGGCTGGCCCAGAACGAGCCGCGCGACCTCATCGCGGTCGCCATCGCGCCGGACCTCGGCGAGCGGTACCTCGACACGATCTACCAGATCAACTGGCTTCAGGACCTGTACGGCGACGACATACTCGACTTCGACGAGGTGGGCGCCGGCAGCCGGAGAGTCGAGCCCAGACGCCGGACGTCGGGTCGGCGGCCGAAGCCCTAGAGCACCTCGTCACGGGACGCCGGCCCCCACCCGCCCGTAGCCGCCGGAGGGGCGCCGGCCGGTCCACGGAGGTCCGTCAGTCCGGGATGCCCGCGAGGGCACGGAGATCCGTGCCCGGTAGATGGATCCACCCTTCCTGCCGGGCGGCCTCGCGCTCCTCGGCCGAGCCCGGCCACACCGTGTCCCCGGTCTGGACCGCACGGGCGACCAACGCGCAGACCACGGCGTCGAGATGGTCGTGGCTGTCGACGCACCTCTCACGCACCGGCTCGGACAGGGACATCTCCAAACCCGCCTCGATCGCGCCGACGACGTGCTCGCGCAGGGCACGCGCCTCCAGTGTGGCGCTCTTGTAGCTACGGGTGAGGTGGATCCCCCATCGCCGCAGCGCGGCCGCCGGGTAGACCTCGGCGACCGGCCCCGAGCCGTCTCGGGGCACGGCGACACCTGCCGCGGCCAGTTCGTCCAGGAGATACGCGGCCCGCAGGGCAACGACCCCCAGAAGGTCGGTGGACACCGACAGGGGAGGCCGCATCGAGGTCGCCTTCCAGGTGAGGTCGTCGGTGAGCCGGAAGCGCAGTGCGTCCAACCCCGATCGCCCGTCCGCCCGTTGAGGGAACCTCATGGGAGGCGGCAGTCGTTCGCACCGATGGTGTGCGAGGACCGTCGCCACGAAGTCGGACGGCCAGCCCAGCGGGCAGTCCAGCCCGGTCTTGTCGGACCTCCGGACGAGCGCCGACAACTCCCCTTCTCCGTCCGGTACCTCGAACTCGGCGGTGACGGCACGTCCCGGGCCCCAGACCATCCGGCACACCGCGGTACGCCGGGCGCTCGCGGCGAGGTCGATGCCCAATGTCACCGTCTGTCGTCGCTCCATGCCCAGATCATCGCGCATCTCAGTGCCGGGCGGGACAAGACGACCACCACAGCGAGGCGCGCGGGCCGTGCCCGTCGATGGACGGCGCCGAAGGAACGAACACGAGCCGGTCGCCCGGCCGGACGCGGGCGGTGCCCCCTCGGTGGCCTGGCCACCCTGCCGGGTGTGCCCCCGGATTGCCGGGGCACACGGATCCGGGAGGTCGAGATGGACTTGAGGGCCATGGCCCGTACCGGACGGCTCGAGGGGCGGCGCGCGGCGAGGGGTTCGGTCACACGGGGCGCAGCACGGGCGGGGCTCTCCGCTCGCGGGGTCATCTATCTGCTGATAGGAGTGCTGGCTCTGCGGATCGGGTTCGGGGACGGCGGTCACCAGGCCGACCGCCAGGGTGCCCTGGCCGAGATCTCGCGCGAGCCGTTCGGTTCCGTGCTGCTGTGGGCTCTGGGCATCGGACTCGTCGGCATGGCGGTGTGGCGGCTGTCCGAGGCCGCGTTCGGATCGGTCGGTCCGGACGGCCGAAAGGCGACGAAACGACTGACGGCACTCGCCCGTTGCGTGTTCTACGCGTTTGTGGCCGCCTCCGTGATGTCCTTCGCGGCGGGCTCCGGTGACGGGGGCGGATCGAGTGACGAGCAGTCCCGGGACGTCACCGCACGTGTTCTGGGAATGCCCGCCGGCCAGTGGATCGTGGGCGTCGCGGCGGCCGGGATCGTCGTGGCCGGTGTCTGGATCGGTGTTCGGGCCGTACGGCGCGACTACCACGACCATCTCCGGCTCGGCGCGATGAGCCCGAAGGTCCGGCGTCTGGTGGACGTGACCGGTGTGGGAGGGGGCGCCGCGCGCGGAGTGGTGTTCGCTGCTGCAGGAGCCTTCGCTCTGCGGGCGGCCGTCGAATACCGGCCCGACCGGGCCAAGGGGCTGGACGACACACTGCGTTGGTTCGCCGGGACCCCGTTCGGACCGTGGCTGCTCGTCCTGGTCGCGGGCGGCGTCGTGCTCTTCGGCCTGTTCTCGTTCGCCCTGGCACGCTGGCGCAGGGTCTGAGAGCACCGAGGTCCGGGGCGAGAAAACCGTGCGGGCCGCCGCTCCCCTGTACCGGCGGCCCGCACGGAACCTGCCGGGCCGGAGACACCGCCCGTCGTTCGTGGTCTGCTCGCACGCCTACGCACCGCGGACGGTGAACCCCGCAGGTCGGTGGAGCGACGTACGTCCGTCGACGTCACTGTTGCCCGGTTGAAGTCTGCGCCGACGTCGTGCTCGGCTGGTATGGGTAGAACTGCGTACACGGACGGGCGGAGAGGGACACGTGAGAACCGGTCAGGAGCGTGCCTACGAACGTATGTTGTCGGTGGCCGTGGCGGCACTCCAGGAACGGGAACCTGAGCGTCTGTGGCCCCTGATGGCATCCGTCCTGCCGGGTGTGTGCGGCGGCGAGGCGCTGATCTACAAACTGGACGAGTGGAACGAGAGCAGCGGCACGCTGGGCCTGTCCCCTGGCGTCGCCCCGGCGTTCGATCTGCTCGACGAGGATTCCCTGGGGCTGCTACGGGCCGGCTACCCCTTCGCGCACCACTACACGCGGGGACACGGTCATGCACCGGTCACGGCACGGCAGGCGGCGGGTCCCGACTGGGCCACGAGTCCCACGGCACGTCTGATCCACGAGACGATCGACGCGGATCATGTACTCGCCGTTCCGCTGCCCGGCACGACGGCCCCGATCACGGGCTGTCTCATCTACCGTTCCGGCACGGACTTCGACGATGACGGCATCCGCTTCGGACAGCGCCTGCAGCCTCTCCTGGCCGCGGTCGAGCAGCACCGGCAACTCCTCGCACGCTGGGGGCACGTCGTCGCGGCGGGCGATGCCCCGGCCTCCCCGCGCGAACTGGCCGCCGACTGCGATCTGACGCCGCGCGAGACGACCGTCCTGCTTCTCCTCGGCGATGCCCTGACCGCCGCGGCCATGGGCCGACGGCTCGGCATATCGGATCGCACGGTCCACAAGCACATCGAGAAGATCTATCGCAAACTGGGCACCCGAGACCGGCTCGGTACGGTGCTCCGTGCCCAGCAGTTGGGCCTTCTCCCCCGGTCCACGCCTCCCGTCGCGAAAACCGGCAGGGCTTAACGGCCGCTCCCCGACGCGCCGGGGGGATCCCGCCACCAGACGAAGACCTCGGTGCTCGGGACACGTTCGGAGAACACCCCCGATGGCGACGCCCGCTCCAGCAGCCGCCGCAGGTCCCCCTCGAAGTCGCCGCGACGTGCGCCGAACAGGTGCGGAGCGGAGAACGACATCGAGTGGGCCCAGGCGACGACATCGTCGTGCGTACGTTCCAGCGGCTGCCCCCCGGGCACGACATGGCGCCGGGGACCGGCGAAACCCGCCCGGGTGAGCACCGCCGCCTCGTTCCCCGGCGTCCCCTTGGGCAGCCGCCCCCGGCCGGCGCGCCGTACCGGACCGAGGTAGTGCTTGATCAGCTCCTCGATCGCGGTGTAGGGCACCGCGGGATGCGGAAGACCGTCGACGTCGCGGGACTCCGTCTTCTCGTCCGAGACATGCACCAGCGCACCACCGGGCCGAAGGAGGCCCCGGACGGTGCCCGCCACCAGCCCGCGGTCCATCCAGTGGAACGACTGACCGAAGGTCGCGACGGTGAAGGTGCCCAGGTCCGAGGACATTTCCTCGGCCCGGCACCGGACCCATCGTGTCTTCCCGGTCATGCCCGACTCGGCCGCCCCGCGACGGGCTTCCTCGATCATCCCGCGGTCCGGGTCCACTCCGACGACCTCGGCGAACAGATGCGCGAGGGTCAGCGCGATCGTGCCCGGCCCGCACCCCACATCGACCAGGCGCCCCTGCCCGTCCGGTTCCAGGACGTCGTCCAGCAGGTCCGCGAGGCCGGGCGCGTACGGAAGTCGGCCGCGCCGGTAGTAGGCCGCCGTGCCGGCGAACAGCGTCTCGTCCCACTCCCAGTCCGCGACCACGTCCCCCGCCTCTCGCGCTCTCTCGCCCCGGCTCACTGCGCACGTGCCACGAGGAGGGCCACGTCGTCGTGGTCGTCGGGATGCCGCAAACCGTACAGCAGGAGGTCGCAGGTCTCCTCGAGAGGACGGCCGGTTTCCCCGAGAAGACCCAGGAGGAGGTCGAGACGGTCGTCGATGGGGTGGTGGCGGGTCTCGACGAGCCCGTCCGTGTACAGGACGAGCAGATCGCCGGGGTCCAGGTCGACGGTCGTGGTCTCGAAGGCGACGCCCCCGACGCCGAGTGGGGCTCCGGTGGGCAGGTCGAGCAGCACGGGAGCGCGGCCGGGGCGGGCCAGCGCGGGCGGCATGTGTCCCGCGTTGGCGATACGGCACCGCCTCTCGTGCGGGTCGTAGACGGCGTAGATGCACGTGACGATGTAGTGCTCGAGACCGCACGTGATCCTGTCGAGGTGCTGGAGCACGGCGTCGGGTACGAGGTCGAGATCCGCGTAGGCGCAGGTGGCGGTGCGCAGGCGCCCCATGGTGGCCGCGGCGTCGATGCCGTTGCCCATGACGTCGCCGACGACGAGCGCGGTCTTGTCCCCGTTCAGGCTGATGACGTCGTACCAGTCTCCGCCGACTTCGCTGGTGGCCTGGGCCGGCTGGTACCGGGTGGCGAGCTGCAGTCCCGTCCGGTGCGGCGGGTGGTCGGGCAGCAGGCTGCGCTGGAGCGTGAGCGCGGTGTTGCGCACGCTCTGGTACCAGCGGGCGTTGTCGATGGCCACGGCGGCGCGGCCGGCGAGCTCGCCCGCCAGGACGACGTCGTCCTGGTCGAACGGCGTCGGGTTGTCGGTGCGTTTGAGATCCAGGGCTCCGAGCACCTCGCCGTGGGCGATCAGGGGTACGGCGAGATAGGAGTGGACACCGGCGCGGGCCAGCAGTGAGGTCGCCTCCGGGTCGCGGCCGATGCGCTTGAGGTCGTCGGGGGCCACATGGCGCACCAGCACCGGTCTGCCGGTGTGGACGCACAGCGTGACCAGGCGATCGCCATCGTAGGTGGCGAGGTCGCCCGGAGGGTCGGCGGCCCGCAGTGCCACGCTGGGCTGGGCCGCCTTGAGTGCCAGGGCCCGGAACAGCTCAGGACCGTTGTCGGGTGCGCTGGTCCGGCGGCAGGCGAGCACGGAGTCGAGAACGTCCACGGCCACCACGTCGGCGAGTTCCGGCGTCGCGATGTCGGCCAGCTCCCGGGCTGTGTGCTCCACCTCGAGGGTGGTTCCGACCCGCACGGAGGCTTCGGCGATGAGCGCCAGGCGGCGGCGCGCCCGGTCGGCCTCGGTGGCCGCACGGTGCCGTTCGGTGACGTCCACGACCGAGGTGGCGGCACCGAGGACCCGCCCGCCGGGGTCCTCCAGACGATAGAAGGACAGGGACCACGCATGGTCCTGGTCGGGGTCGGCGGACGTGCGGCCCACGGCGTACTGGTCGAGCACGGGGCTGCCGGTGGCCAGCACCTGGTGCAGGGCCGACTCGATCGTGTCGATGTCGGGGAGGGTCAGCATCTCCCTCAGATGACGGCCGATGTGTTCATGGGCGGGGATGCCGTCGATGCGCTCCAGGGCGGGGTTGACCAGGAGGAAGCACAGGTCGGGGTCCATGAGCGCCAGGCCGATCGGTGACTGGTTGATCAGCCGCTCGCACAGGGCGAGGTCGGTCTCGACGCGCTGAACGGTGGTGTGGTCGGCCGCGATCCCCAGGGCGTAGACCTCTCCATCGCCGTCGAGCAACCGCATGTTGCGGAACTCCATCAGGCGCGTGTGGCCGTCCTTGTGCCGGATGGGGTAGGCGCCGGCCCAGCTGCGGCCGGTCTCCAGCACCTCGATGAAGAGGCTGAGGACCGATTGCAGATGCTCCGGCTGGATCAGCAGGCGCGCCGCGTAGGTGCCGAGCGCCTCTTCCGCTGTGTAGCCGAAGAGTTCCTCGGCCTGCGGACTCCAGAAGACGATGCGCCCACTGGAGTCCAGCACCACCGCGCCGACACTGAGCATGTCGAGCAGCCCGCTCTGGCGGGGCGTGCCCGGGCCTGTCCGGTTTCCGTCGCCCTGGAAGGATTCGTCTGTCATCCCAGGTCTCCTCCACGTGCCGGGGCGCGGCCTGCTGCCCTTTTCCGCACAGCTTCATGCCGGGCCTGGCGGCGGGTACTTCCATGCTGCCTCCGGCCGAGTACCCTGCCCAGCCCGGGAAGTGCCGTTCGGGCACCGACGGTCGTGCCCGGTGACGCAGCGGATCCGGCGGCCGGTTCGGGAGAACGCCAGGGGCGTCCAGGCCGCACCGGAGACCCGACGGGAGCGCGTCTCGCGCCGGCGATGGCCCGGGGCAACCATTGTGCGGATACCCGCGGGCGTCCGGGTGTTGTTGCGGTCCTTCAGGGCTGCTCCAGGCCGGAAGTCGGTAGGAGTCAGTCGCGGGCGCAGCGCGTCGGGCGGTCGCCCGCTCTCTCCGTCCCCGCGCCATGAAGCCTAATGCGAGGTGTTGTGGGATGGGCGAGATGGTCCTGCCGGTGGCGATCGTGCCGGCCATGGTCTTCGGCGTCGCGGCGGCCGTCAAGTCGACCGACCTGGAGGGGCTGCGCCGCGCCCTGGTCGGCTTCGGTGTACCGCCCCGGACGGCGGTCCGGCTCGGTCGGTCCCTCGTGACGTGCGAGTTCGCCGTCGCCCTGGCGCTCGTCGTGCCCCCGTGGGCGCGCGTCGGCGGGCTGGGGGCGCTGCTTCTGCTGACCCTGTTCAGTGGTGTGATCGCGCTGAACCTGATGCTCGGACGGACCCCCGTCTGCGACTGTTTCGGAGGGCTCAAGGCCACTCCGGTCGGCTGGTCGACCGTCGCCCGCAACGCGCTCATCGCCGTTCTTGCGGCGTTCGTCGCCGCCGACGGACATCCGCACTGGCTCTTCGCTGGGCTGGCGGTCGTGATGTCGGCGCTGTGGGCCGGGCTGTGGGCCAGGGAGGCCGGGGAGGTGCGTGCGGGCCTGTTCGCACCCCCGTTCTCGCTGCGGGACGAGTCGGGGCGGACCCGGAGCCTGGACGACCTGCTGGCGCCGGGCCGCCCGCTCCTCCTCGTCTTCAGCGATCTCCCCTCAGGTCCTCACGCCGCGCTGCTTCCCCAGGTGGCCCGGTGGCAGCGGACGCACGAGGACGATGTGACGATCGCCGTCTTGAGCGGCGGCCCGGAACCCGTGCCCCTCGCCACGGCCGGCGGTGACGGACCACGACGGATGCTGGTGGACCCCGACCGCCGGGTGCACACCGACTACGGGGTCACGGCCACCCCGGCCGCGGTCCTGATCGACGCCGAGGGGATCGTCGCGGCCGCGCCGGCGGTCGGCGCGGCGGAGATCCGCAACCTCGTAGCCAGGGCGCTCCGGCTGCAGGGCAGGCCGACGGCCGCCGGGAGGGTGTTGCTGTTCGCGTCGGCGGCACTGGTCCCCGCGTTCACCACGGTCTACAGGGCGGACTCCGACATCGCCCCACGCGGACGGCCGCCGGTCCGGCACGGTTAGCCACTGCCGTTCGGATCAGCGGGTCCGCGCCGTGGGGCCGGCGTGCGGTGGCGGTCCGGCGCGGGGCCCTGGGCCTCCGTCCCGGCTCCCTGACCAGCCGTATTTCCCGCGACCCGGGCGCGGTCCGCCCTTTACGAGCGCCCGAAACGACCCGCCGGAACGGCGGGGGCGGACGTGCGCGAGGACATCGAGGATCAGGCAGCGGCTGCACTCCGGCCCACCCGGACACCTCCCCTGCGGAGCGCGCTCGGGACCGACGCCGACGATCGGCTTGCGCTGGACGTCCGGGTGCGTGAGGAGTCGTGGAACGGCTCGGTCACCCAGGCTCCGCGCGTGTGTCAGGACATGCAGACGAACACCCCCCAGGGTGATCCTTGTGCCGTAGTATCACCGAGAAGATCCTGAAATGCCCTTGTCGGAGCAATGATCAGGTGACTGTCGACCCGTGGACGTCCGGTTGTCCTGATCGAGCCCTGCCAGGAGTTCTTGTGCACAGGCCGAGTGAACGGATCCGCCAGGACCGCGGTCCGGCGCCGGGCCACCCTGCCGTGGGCCCAGCGGGTCCGCCGAGAGCTCGGACGGCGTCGGCGCACCCTCGGCGGAGCCGGTCGTGAGGCGGCGCGAACGGAGGACTGCCGGAGGCCGTGGCACGGAGCAGTGGAGCGACACGGACCTGTCGGTGCCCGCGCCGCCGTTATGGATGCGCTGGCTGCCGGCCATCTATGTCGTCGCCGTCCTGGCACTCGAACCGATCACTCCCGTGCAGTGGCCGGTGAGCTTCCTCCTCATCGCCCTCCCCGTGGTCGCCGCCTTCGCGTACGGCCCCGCCACCGTCGCCGTCGTCACGGTTTTCGCAGTGCTGCTCGAGGGCGTACTGGCCGGGACTCCGTGCTGCGCCGGGCGCTCGGTCGGCTATCTGTGGGACCGCCACTATGTGGCCACCTACATCTCCACCGCGCTGGTCGGGCTCCTCGGCACGATCCTGGCCGCCCACCGGACGCACCGCGAGCGCACGCTCGCCACCGTGCGGTCCGTGGCGGAGACCGCGCAGCGCGTGCTGCTGCGCCCCGTGCCCCACCGCCTCGGACGGGTCTGCGTGGAGACCCTCTATCTGTCCGCCGCGGCCGAGGCACGTATCGGCGGCGACCTCTATGAGGCGGTGCCCACCGCACACGGAGTCCGTCTGCTCATCGGGGACGTTCGCGGCAAGGGCCTGATCGCGGTGGAGACGGCCGCGACCATGCTCGGCGCCTTCCGCGAGGCCGCCCACGACGCACCCGACCTGGTCGGGGTGGCGCACCGGGTCGAGACCAGCATGAGCCGCAGGGCCACGGAGCTGTCGGGCACCGAGACGGCCGAGCGCTTCGTCACCGCCGTGTTCGCCGAGATCGCCGAGGACGAGAAGATCGTCCGCATCGTCAACTGCGGCCACCCGCCGCCCCTGCTCATCGGCCCGGACGGGGTCACCGAGCTGGAACCCACCGATCCGTCACCGCCCATCAATCTCGGAGTGCTGATCGGGGACCACTACCACGCGGAGGTGCAGCCCTTCCGCCCCGGGGAACAGCTGTTGCTGTACACCGACGGAGTGACCGAGACACGCGACCGCGACGGGAACTTCTACCCCCTGATCGAGCGCATCCGCGCCTGGGGAAACCTTCCGCCCCGCGATCTCCTCGACCACCTCCACCAGGACCTTCTGGCCTTCAGCGGCGCAGAGCTCCGGGACGACACCGCCGCCCTGGCCGCCTACCGCCTCCCCGACCCGCTCCCGGACCAGGACGAGGACGAGGAGCAGGACGAGCGGATGCGGCGGCGAAGCGAACGCCGGTGATCCGGCCGGCGCCGGAACCGTTCGTGGCGCCCGCCCGGCACCCCCCGCCCGGTAATCGACCCGGTGGATCGGGCGTCCGACGGGCCGCCCTGGGTACCCGGGCGCAGCACGTACTTCCGCACGACTTTCACGCATTCCGGTTCGGCCGAAGCCTCGAGGCGCGCCGCCGCGTCACCGCGACGCGATGACGCGTTCCTTCCTCCGCGCACCTCGGCCCTCCGGCTCGCACCGGGCTCCGAGGAAGGGGGCAGCGTCGTGCGTTTCCACAACCGCCGACAGGCCGGCCGGGAGCTGGCCGAACGGCTTCTTGAACAGATGGGCGCTGACGACCTCGCCCAGGCCGTCGTGCTCGCCCTCCCACGTGGCGGCGTCCCGATCGCGGTGGAGGTGGCCCGGGCCCTGAGGGTTCCCCTGGACGTACTGGTCGTGCGCACCATCGGCGTGCCCGGCGCACCGGAAGTCGGTATCGGGGCGATCGCCGACGACGATCCCCCGCTGTTCGACTCGGTCGGACTGGCGGCCATGCATCTGGACGAGCACAAGCTCGGCTCGGAGATCGCCGGGGAACGGGCCGCGCTGTACCGGAACGAAGGCTTCTACCGGGCGGGGCGCCCCGCTCCCCATGTCGCCGGGCGCACCGTCGTGCTCGTGGACGACGGAAGCTCCGTCGGGATCACCGCCCGCGCCGCTCTGCGCCACCTGCGCCGTCAGGGACCGGCGTGCCTCGTCCTTGCCGTGCCCGTCTGCAGCCGCGACACCGCCCGTGCCCTGCGTGGCGAAGTCGACGCCCTGGTCTGTCTCGACCAGCCGGCCCACCGCATGCCGATGGGCGAGCATTACGCCGAATTCGAACAAATAACCGACCAAGAGATACGGGAGGCCCTGCGGCAGCTCCATCCGGCCTGACGCGACGCCACGCGCGTGCGCCGGTCCGCGGGGGGTATCCGACATAGTGGGATATAGGTCAGCCGCGGGGAGGTAAAAACATGATGATCTCCGAGTTGGTGATGGTCCCGACCGAGGAAGCGGTGCTCACGGGTGATCTCGTCGTACCCGGCAACGTGCCCGCGGTGATCCTGTTCGCACACGGCAGTGGCAGTTCCCGGTTGAGCGTGCGCAACAGGGCGGCCGCGGCCGAACTGCACAAGGCAGGTCTCGGCACACTGCTGCTGGACCTGCTGAGCGAGCGGGAGGAACGCGAGGACGCCGCCACCGCCCGGCACCGTTTCGACATTCCCATGCTCAGCCGGCGCCTGGTCGCCGCTCTCGAATGGCTGGCACAGGAGCCCAACACCAGGAATCTTCCGGCCGGCCTGTTCGGAGCCAGCACCGGAGCCGCCGCGGCGCTCATGGCCGCGGCCGAGCAGCCCGAGCGCGTCTACGCGGTCGTGTCCCGGGGCGGGCGGCCCGACCTGGCGGGTGACGCCCTTGAACGCGTGACCGCACCGGTCCTTCTGGTCGTGGGCGGCGCCGACGAGGCGGTCCTCGGCCTCAACCGGGAGGCCGCCGAGCGGCTGTCGGCCCCGCACGAGATCCATGTCGTACCGGGCGCCACCCACCTCTTCCCGGAACCGGGCGCCCTGGAGGAAGTCGCCGAGGTCGCCGGCCAGTGGTTCCTGGACCACCTGGAGAAGGCGCGCGGCCACGGAGGCCGACCGGGCTGAGACCGCGGGCTCCGGAGGCGGGTCGGGCACCGGGGCTCGGCCCGTCGTTCCGGAAGGCCGATTCCCCCACCGATCGCGCCGGATCACCTCCGCGCCCCGGACGGCCGACACCCTGCCGGCGCAGCCGGTCACGGCCTTCCCATCCGTTCGACAAGCCCGGGACCAGCGGCGGCACGGCACGGTTCATCACACCAAGGCCCCTCGTCGGAGGGGCCTTTCGCGGTCAGGCGCCCGTGCACCGGAACCCGACCCGCTCACCCGCGTCGGCCAACCGCTCCGCGTCATGGGCGAACTGATCCCCCCTCACGGCGGGACCGCGGTCGACGTCGGCGTCACCCCGCTCCGGCTCGGCTGTCCGCGCCTCCGCCTCCGGACCCGCCGGCAGCGTCACGTCCGGCGCGCAAACCCCGCGCCCCGCACCGGAACCGCCGAAGAATAGCTCCGGCACGGCAGACCGGCGACCTCAGGCAACAACGGCCGACTCGATGAATAAATCACCCAAATAGGGGAATTCGTTGCCTAAGGGAAATATTCTCCTCATGGAGAGGAGCCGACTGCGATGTCGTACGCGCGGCAGCCCAGTGGAATGGGCACGCATCCCGAACTCGCGGAGATGCGGGAACGGCTCGAACGCACAGCCTCGAGCGGCTCGGCGATCGCCATCGAAGGACTCATCCTCATGGCCGGTGCCTATGCCGCGATCTCACCCTGGGTCGTGCACTTCTCGAATTCGGAGCGCAATCTCACCATCAACAACCTGATCATCGGCATAGCGATCGCCATGATCGGGCTGGGGCTCACGCTGGCACCCGAACGGATGTTCCGACTGGCGTGGGTGATCGTACCTCTCGGCGTGTGGCTTCTGATCTCCCCCTGGGTGGTCACTGCGGCACACGGCGCGGGGACCGGCATCATCTGGAACAACTGCGTAGTGGGTGCGGTCACGGCCCTGCTGGGTCTCGCCGCAATGGGTCTGACCGTCGGTATGAACCGTCGTCGTCATCACACCCCCAACACCACGTAGCGGCGAACAGCGTGCCGCACCCGGGTGACCCACGTGGGTCCACGGGTACGGCACGCATTCGCCGGTCACCGGGCAGGTGGTGAACGGCGCCACACCGGTGCCGGAGGCTCACCCCACGGCCACGCCCAGGAACTCCTCCAGCCGCGTCAGGACGTCGCCCCGGAAGAGCGAACGGGCTTGTGCCACGTGGCGCTCACGCACCGGACCTCCGGGCGCGAGCCGGCCGAGCGAGGCGAGCAGACCGGTCTCGTCGACGGCGAGGTCCGAGACACCGAGCGCGGCCATCCGGTGCACCCCTTCCGCGCCATGGCCGGGCAACGGCCGGTAGCCCACCACGGGAAGTCCCGCGGCGAGGGCTTGCACGGCCGTCTGGCCGGCCGCATTGTCGACCAGTGCGTCGGACGCGTGCATCAAACCGGTCATGTCGGCGATCCAGCCCAGCGCCAGAACGCCCGGAACCGCCGCCAGGCCGGCCCGGAGCCGTTCGTTCCGGCCGCACAGGACGACCGGGAGAAAGCCGTGTCCGGCCAGCAGCCGGGCGGTCGCGGAAAGGCGCGTGCCGGTCCCCCAGGCGCCCGCGGAGAGCAGTACCGGCGGGCGTCCGGGCGCGTACCGGTCGAAGCGCTGGGTCCAGAGCGCCGTCGTGCGCCCCGACATGAAGAATTCCGGCGCCACCATCGGTCCGATGGCCTCGGCGGGCGTGTGGATGTCCTGGCGCACCTCGGCGGCGGCCTCGTCCGTGAGGCAGAGGTACCGGTCGTTGCCGGGATGGAGCCACTGCCGGTGCACGGCGAAGTCGATCAGGAAGACCACGCTCGGCACCCTAAGCCGCCCTTGGGACCGGAGGTGGCCGGTCAGCTGGGCGCCGAGATGGAAGACGGGCACCACCACGTCCGCCCGGGTGCGTGCCGCCAGTTCCGCCAGCCGGGTTCCGGCGAGGCGGGCCAACGGGACGCCGCTGGGGCGGCACCCGGCCCCGCGGCGCAGCAACAGTCGGTACACGGCCCCGTACGCCCAGGGGAAGTGCCGTACGGACGACCGGTAGCCCACCCGTAGACCGGCGCCCAGGCCGTACGGCAGCAGGCCGAGGACATCCACGATGTGCGCCTCGTGACCACGGTCCCGCGCGCGGCGGGCCAGTTCCCGGGCGACCGTGTCGTGCCCCGCCCCCATGCTCGCGCTGACGATCAGGACGCGCCGCGACTCGTGTCCCGACCGCGCGCCGGGGTGCACGGCTTCAGCCATGACCGGCGGCCGCTCGCGTCGCCTGTCGTCGCGACGCAGGGGAAAATGCACACATTGGTAGCCAATGTCCCCTGCCACGCTGTCGCAAACCATCCACCCGCTCCAGCGTTCCGGAGCATTCCAGGCGTGATCACCGCAGTACGTCCGCTTCCTCCCTCGAACCCGGGAGCAGCCACCTTCCGCCCGTCACTTCGGTGTTCGTCGTCGCAGCTGAGGTCAGCCGCCATGTCACATGCTCCGTCCCGTGTCCGATCCGGCCCCGCACTGCCCGCGGGAAATACGCCCCCCTGCAAGCCCCGAGGCGTTCCGGCGCTTCAGCAGGGCACCGCGCTCGTGACCGGCGCCTCCTCCGGCATCGGTGCCGCCGTCGTCCATCGGCTGGCCGCCGAGGGCGGCTGGCGTCTGGTGCTGAACGGGCGCGATCCGGCCCGGCTCACCCGTGTGGCCGCAGAGGCGTCGGCCACTGCTTTTCCCACCGATCACACCCAGCCGGGCGCACATCGGAAACTGGCCGAATTCGCCCTCGACCGCCTCGGCCGGGTCGATGTGCTGGTGGCCTGCGCCGGCATCGGCTGGGCGGGCGACTTCCGCACCATGCCGACCTCCGCGATCGACGAGCTGATCGACGTCGACCTGCTCGCCACGATGCATCTGATACGGCATCTGGTCCCCCATATGGTCGAGGCGGGCTCCGGGCGCGTGGTCATCATCGGTTCCTTCGCCGGAACCGTCGGGGTGCGCAGCGAGGCCGTCTACTCCGCGGCCAAGGCGGCACTCGGCACGTTCGCCGACGCCCTGCGGTACGAACTGAGGGGCACGGGTGTGGGGGTGAGCCATGTGGTGCCAGGTGTGGTGGACACCCCGTTCTTCGAACGCCGCGGTGTGCCCTACCTGCGGTCCCGGCCCAAGCCGGTACCGCCCGAGCGCGTGGCGGACGCCGTCTGGCGCGCCGTCTCCCGGGGCCGGGACGAGATCTTCGTACCCGGCTGGCTGGGCCTTCCCGCCCGGGTCCGCGGTGTGGCTCCCTCGGTCTACCGACGGCTGGCCGCACGGTTCGGATGAGTCCGGGTGAGCTATCTGACCGTGCTGCTCGCCCTGCTGGCGGCGCTCTCCAACGCCTCGGCCTCCGTCCTGCAGCGCAGGGCGGCGACGGAGGAGCCCGAGGGCGGCGCAGGGGTGCGCCAGGCGGTGCGGTGGCTGGCGCGGGTGCTGCGCCGACCGCACTGGCTCGCGGGTGCCGGCCTGCTCGCCCTCTCCACCGTTCTGCAGGCGTTCGCGCTGGCCGTGGGCAGCCTGTCCGTAGTCCAGCCCCTGCTGGCCACCGAACTGCTGTTCACACTGGCCGTCGGCAGTCTGGTCTTCCGGCGCCGCCCGAACGGTCGCACATGGCTGGCGTTCGCGGCCCTCGCGATCGGTCTGGCCGTCTTCCTGGGCGCCGCACAGCCCTCGGCCGGCCGGTCCACGGCCCCCGCGGAGCGCTGGCTGATGGCGGGAGGGGCGGTCCTGGGCCTCGCCGCACTGCTCGTCGTCGCGGCCCGGCCCGTCAAGGGCGCGCCCCGCGCGGCGCTGCTCGGGCTGTCGTCCGCCGTGTCCTTCGCCGCCACCGCGGCTCTCCTCAAGGAGGTCATGGGACGGCTCGCCCAGGATCCGGGCACCGTTCTGGCCCAGTGGCCGCCGTATGCCACCGTCGGCATCGGGACGGTGGCCTTCCTCCTGCTGCAGAGCGCGCTGCGCGCCGGCACCCTGACGGCGTCCCAGCCCGCTCTCACACTGGGGGACGCGCTGACGAGCGTGGCACTGGGATGGGCGCTGTTCGACGAGCAGATCGCCCTCGGGGTGAGCGTCCTTCCCGAGGTGATCGGCATCGCTCTCATCGGGGCCGGAAGCATCGGGCTGGCGAGCGCTCCGTCGGTCAGCGGCGCGTGGGACACCGCTGCCGGTGGCCACAACGGAACCGATCCCGGTACCCAGAAGCCGACCCCGCAGAGGTCGTGACGCGACGGTCCGAGGTGCACGGCGCCCGGGAGGAGGATTCGGCAGATGCCCGTTCAGCCAGTCCACGTCACCGCGGGGCGAGCGGCGATCGCACTGGTGCCGCTCGCCGCGATGACGGCCGCGCACATCGGCCCGGCCGTCACCTGGCTGCCCGGGCTGCGGCGCCGCCTCCTCCCCCGGCTCGCCGGCACGGGCCGTGCCGACCATGTCGCCCTCACCTTCGACGACGGCCCCGATCCGGCGTCCACTCCGCACTTCCTCGACGCACTGGACGGACTCGGCGTGCGGGCCACGTTCTTCGTACTGGGCGAGAGCGTCGTCCGTCACCCGCCGCTGACCCGCGAAATCGTCGAACGGGGGCACGAACTCGCCGTTCACGGTTGGGCCCACGATCGGCCCTGGCTGCCCTCACCCGTACGTGACGCCGCGGAACTGGCCCGTACGGTGCGGGCGGTGACCGACATCGCGGGCAGCCGCCCCCGGTGGTACCGGCCGCCGTACGGGATCCTCACCTCCGGCCGTTGGGCCGCCGCCCGCAGATGCGGACTGACGACGGTGCTGTGGTCCGCCTGGGGCAGGGACTGGACCGCCGACGCGACGGCCGCGTCCGTGCGCACGACGATCGAGTCCGAACTGCGTGGAGGGGGCACGCTTCTGCTGCACGACTCGGATCGCACCTCGGCGGCCGGGTGCTGGCACGCCGCGCTCGGAGCGCTCCCCGAAGTCGTCGCCGCCTGCAGGGGGGCGGGCCTGTCGGTGGGCCCGCTCGCCGAGCACGGCATGGGCGCCTGACGGCGCATCTGGACCCGCCGTCGGGGCCGAGGGCATCGAGAATAGAGGCCGGGTGCGACCCCGCTCATGGACGCCCGCGTCGGGCGGAGCAACGACCCTCCCCCTTGTCGTTACGGGACTCCGCGGAGCACCTGCGCCGGACGGCGTCGGTACCGCTCCCGGCCGATGCCTGCGGCGGCTCGAACACCCACGGGCCCCCGGACGCCGAATCCGTATGGCGCCGGGCCCGGCCGATGCGCCATATTCACCCGGTGGGCCGCTGCCCATCACCCGGTCGGACCACGGCAGGACACGAGGGCCGGGAGAGGGGGACCGTGAGCAGGAGACGCTACGTCGCCAGGGGCGTGCCCGGTGGTTACCGGATCTGGGACAACAGGGGGCGTCGATGGTGGGACGCCCTGTACCAGCTGTGCCCCGACGATCTCCTCACCGAGCTCAACGGGCGGGCGGACCGGTCACGGATCACCGCATTGATGAAGCGCTACAGGGCGCACAGGCGATAGCGGCGAGGATGCCCACCCCCAGACGCGTGCCCCTGTGGTGGTCGCACCGCCACGCCGGAGGGTCCGACGCGCTCACCGTCCGGGTGCCCCCACCCGCAGGCCGTCCATGACGAAGTCCAGCAGCCGGGCGACCCGCGGCTGCCAGTCCCCGCGGGGATCGATCTGCCAGAGCCCGGCGATGGCGAGCAGGAGGTCGTCCGAGCTCACTCCCGGGCGGATGGTGCCCGCCTCCTCGTTGGCACGAAGGAGGACTTCGGCCGCATCCGTCACCGGGGCGTAGCCGGGCTTCGCCGGCTGGTCGGGACCGCTGGTGGCCTGCCGGATCGCGTCCGCCAGACCGGCCTTGGCCATGGCGAACCGGGCGAAGCGGTCCATCCACTCGCGCAGGGCCCGGTCCGGTTCGCGGGTCTCCAGCAGCTCGGCGGCGCTGTCGACGAGCTGCTGCATCTCGAAGCGGTAGATCTCGAGCACGAGTGCCTCACGGCTGGGGAAGTTGCGGTAGAACGTGCCCTGGCCGACCCCCGCCTTCTTGGCGATCACACTCAGTGGGACGTCCGCGGAACGTGTCAGTTCGGCCAGCGCCACTTCGAGGATCCGCCGCCGGTTGCGTTCCGCATCCGAGCGCAGAGGGGACGTGCCCTTCTTCCGCTCCACTCGTCCTCCTCGCGGGGCCCTGGCCGGAACCCCACCTTGCTAACCGGACAGCTGTCCGGTACGTTTCCGCGTATCGGACAGCTGTCCGCTTACGACCACCATAGCGGCCGAGGCGGTTTCCCGGTGGCCCCCGCCGCCGTCGCCTGCGCGGATGCCGCGTGTGCTTGCCGTCAACCCGCTCAGTACAGCGCCATCCCTTCGTCTCCTACTCGTTTGCATACCGGACCGTTCCCCTCGGGCGTTCTTCCGGATCCGCGAAAGAAGGCTGATCATGGCCCCACCGACGTCCAGCGCCATCACCCTGAACATCAACGGCGAGAAGTTCACGCTGACCGTCGACCACCGCACCACACTGCTCGACGCCCTGCGCGAACGCCTCGATCTGACCGGCACCAAGAAGGGCTGCGACCAGGGCCAGTGCGGTGCCTGCACCGTCCTGCTGGACGGGCGGCGGGCCGTGTCCTGTCTGCAACTCGCGGTGGCGGCGGAGGGACGGGAGATCACCACCATCGAAGGCGTGGCCGAGGGCGAGCGGCTGCACCCGGTGCAGCAGGCGTTCCTCGACCTCGACGGCTTCCAATGCGGCTACTGCACACCGGGACAGATCTGTTCGGCCGTTGCGGTGATCCAGGAGCACGCGGCGGGCTGGCCGAGCGCCGTCACGGACGACGTCCGGCCCGAGGCGGGACCACCACCGCTGACCGACGACGAGATCCGGGAACGGATGAGCGGCAATCTGTGCCGCTGCGGCGCCTATGTGTCGATCGTCCAGGCGGTCGCCCGGGCGGCGGCGTCCGAAGAGCAGCCCAAGGGGGCGGCGGCATGAGGGAGTTCGGTTACCGGAGGGTGTCCGACGTGGCCACGGCGGTGGCTGTGCTCGACGCCGAGCCCCACGCACGGTTCCTCGGCGGCGGCACCAACCTCGTCGATCTGATGAAGACCGGGGTCGAGCGGCCCGCCCTGCTCATCGACGTCCGCGAACTCCCCCTCGACCGCATCGAGTCGACGGAGGACGGCGGACTGCGCATCGGTGCGACCGTCACCAACAGCGACCTGGCCGCCCATCCCGAAGTCCGCCGACGCTACCCGGCGTTGACGCAGGCGGTGCTGGCCGGCGCCTCGGGGCAGCTGCGCAACATGGCCACGGTCGGCGGCAACCTCCTCCAGCGCACCCGCTGCGGCTACTTCGCCGATGTGACCAAGCCCTGCAACAAGCGTGTCCCGGGCAGCGGTTGTCCCGCCGTCGAGGGTGAGCACCACAACCACGCGATCCTGGGCGCCTCCGGCCACTGTGTGGCCGTCCACCCCTCCGACATGGGCGTGGCACTGACGGCCTTCGACGCCGCCGTCAGCTACGAAAGCGCCGACGGGCCCGGCGAGTTGCCGCTGGCGCAGTTCTATCTGCCCGTGGACGACACTCCGCACCTGGAGACGGCCCTGCCGCCCGGAGCACTGATCACCGGCGTCACCCTGCCGGCCGCCCCGGTTGCCGCCCGCTCGCGCTACCGCAAGGTACGCGAACGCGCCTCGTACGCCTTCGCCATCGGCTCGATCGCCGCCGCACTCGACGTCCGGGACGGCGTCGTACGGGACGCGCGCCTGGCCTTCGGGGCGGTCGCGTCCCGGCCGTGGCGGGCCCGGGCGGCCGAAGAGGTGCTGGTCGGGGCCCCCGCCGACGCCACGACCTTCGCCGCGGCCGCGGACGCCGAACTGGCGGCGGCGAAGCCGCTGCCCCGCAACGGATACAAGGTGACCCTGATGCACAACCTCGTGGTGTCCGAGCTGACCGCACTCGCCGAAGGGGTGGCCCGATGACCACCGCCACGACCAGGACCACGACGGCACAACGGGCCGTCGGCACCGCCCACACGCGCGTGGAGGGCCGCGACAAGGTCACCGGAGCGGCCCGCTACGCGGGTGACATCCCATTCGCCGAACTCGCCCACGGCTGGCTGGTGCTCTCCTCGGTCGCCCGTGGCCGTGTCCGCTCCCTGGAGACCGCGCCCGTGCTCGGGATGCCGGGCGTTCTCGCGGTCCTGCACCACGAGAACGCGCCCCGCGTCGACAGCGACCACATCGGCCTGCTCGGTGTCCCCCCGGAGCCGACCTCCGTCGTCTTCCAGCACGACCGGGTGCCGCACATGGGCTGGCCCGTGGCGCTGGTCGTCGCCGAGACCTCCGAACAGGCCAGGGAGGCGGCCGAGGCGCTTGTCGTGCACTACGAGTCGGAGCCGCACGACGTGGCGTTCTCCGGCGGCCACCCGGACGTCTACGCCCTGGACGGCCATATGCCCGCGGTGACGGAGAAGGGTGATCTCGAGGCAGAACTCGCCGCGTCCGCCGTCGTCGTGGACGAGGAGTACACCACCCCTGAGGAACACCACAGCCCGATGGAGCCCCATGCGGCGGCCGCCCGGTGGGACGGCGGCCGGCTCGAGGTCGTCGACTCCAATCAGGGCAGCACATGGGTCGCGGACGGACTCGCCAAGCTGTTCTCGCTCGACCCGGAGTCGGTGCGGGTGCGGTCCGAGCATGTCGGTGGCGGCTTCGGCAGCAAGGGCGTCCGCGCCCACCAGGTGGCCGCCGTCATGGCCGCGACCGTGCTCCAGCGCCCGGTGCGCGTCGTACTGACCCGCCGCCAGATGTTCGCCCTCGCCGGCTACCGGAGCCCCACGGCACAGCGGATCAGGCTCGGTGCGGACGCCGACGGCCGGCTGCGCGCCCTGGACCACCGTTCGGTGAACCTCACCTCCACGGTCCACGAGTTCGTCGAGCCGAGCGCCGGCGTCGCCCGGGTGATGTACGACGCCGACGCCCACCACACGGCCAACCGGGTGGTCCGGCTCGATGTGCCGACCCCGACGTGGATGCGTGCGCCGGGCGAGGCACCGGGGTCCTTCGCGCTGGAGGCGGCGCTCGACGAACTCGCCGAGAAGTGCGGGATCGACCCGATCGAACTGCGCGCGCGCAACGAGCCCGAACGGGGTCCCGTGTCCGGCCGGCCGTTCAGCAGCCGCAATCTCCTCGCCTGCTTCCGTGAGGGTGCCCGCCGGTTCGGCTGGGCGGACCGGGATCCACGTCCCGGTCTGCGCCGCGAGGGGCGCTGGCTGCTGGGCACCGGCACCGCGGCCGCCTCGTTCCCGGCGGGGGCCGGACCGTCCACCGCGGTCGTGACGGCCGAGGCGGACGGGACCTTCACGGTGCGGATCGCCGCGGCGGACCTCGGCACCGGGGCACGGACGGCGCTCACCCTCGTGGCCGCCGACGCACTGGAGGTGACGACGGACCGCGTCCGGGTGCGGATCGGGGACAGCGACTTCGGACCGGCGATGATCGCCGGAGGCTCGATGGGCACCCGCTCCTGGGCGTGGGCCATCACGGCCGCGGCCGGCGAACTGCGGGAAAGGCTGGCTCGGGGCTTGGCGGTCCCCCCGGAGGGGGTCACCGTGCGCTCGGACACCACCGCCGCCATCGGCGCCCTCGCCCAGAAGGAACGGCACTCCTTCGGAGCCCAGTTCGCGGAGGTCGCCGTGGACGTCGCCACAGGCGAGGTGCGCGTACGCCGTATGCTCGGCGTCTTCGCGGCGGGCCGCATCGTCAACCCCCTCACGGCACGGAGCCAGTTCGTCGGCGGAATGATCTGGGGCGTCTCCATGGCCCTGCACGAGGAGGCGGTCAGGGACCTGGCGTCGGGCGGCCACGTCGGCGCCGACCTCGCGGGCTACCACGTCGCCACGCACGCCGACGTCCAGCGGATCGAGGCGGACTGGATCGACGACCCGGACCCGGACGATCCGGTCGGGATCAAGGGCATCGGTGAGATCGGCATCGTGGGCGCGGCGGCCGCGATCGCGAACGCGGTGTGGCACGCGACCGGCGTCCGGCACCGCAGTCTGCCCATCCGGCCCGACCGCGTCCTGCCGGCCGGAACGGGAGCACTGCGTGCTTGACATCGCCGAGGCGTTGCACGACTGGATCGAGGAGGGCCGCGACTTCGCCGTCGCCACCGTCGTGTCCGTGGGCGGCAGCGCACCGCGGGGCCCCGGGGCCGCCCTCGCCGTCGACAGCGAGGGAACGGTCATCGGCTCGGTCTCCGGCGGCTGCGTGGAAGGCGCGGTGTACGACCTGTGCGTCCAGGCGCTGCGGGACGGCGAGACCGTCCTGGAGCGATTCGGCTACAGCGACGAGGACGCCTTCGCAGTGGGGCTGACCTGCGGCGGGGTCATCGACGTCGTGGTCACGCCGGTCGGCTCCCGGGCGCCGGTCCGGGCGGTGCTCCGCTCGGCGCTCTCGGCAGCCGCCCGCGACGAGCCCGCCGCTCTCGCACGGGTCGTCCGAGGCCCGGCCGATCTGCTCGGCAGGGCCCTGCTGGTCCCGTCCCACGGTGCGTACGAGGGCGGTCTCGGTGGCCACGCGGACCTCGACCGCACGGCGGCCGCCGAGGCCCGGGCCATGCTGGACGCCGGCCGCACCGGCCTGGTCCAGGTCTCCCAGGACGGATCGCACTGCCCCGGAGGCGTCACGCTGCTCGTGGAGTCCAATGTCCCGGCGCCTCGCATGATCGTGTTCGGGGCGGTCGACTTCGCCGCGGCGCTGGTGCGGGCGGGCAAGTTCCTGGGGTACCACGTGACGGTGTGCGACGCCCGCCCCGTCTTCGCCACACGCGTCCGTTTTCCCGAGGCCGACGAGATCGTGGTCGACTGGCCGCATCGCTATCTGCGGCGGACCGCGACCGACGCGCGCACGGTCCTGTGCGTACTCACCCACGACGCCAAGTTCGACATCCCGTTGCTGAAGGCGGCGCTGTGTCTGCCGGTCGCCTTCGTCGGCGCGATGGGCTCCCGCCGCACCCACGAGGAACGCAACCGGCGGCTTCGTGAAGCGGGTGTCGGCGAGCGGGAGTTGGCCCGGCTCAGATCGCCCATCGGCCTCGACCTGGGCGCCCGTACGCCCGAGGAGACAGCCGTGTCGATCGCGGCGGAGATCGTCGCGGCCCTGCGGGGAGGAACGGGCGTCCCGCTGACGGACTCGACGGCACCGATTCACCGCGACGCGGAGGAGCGCGGCGGGTCCGCGGCCGCCTGAAGCGGAACGGGCCG
>Ga0102590_1001644_pt1 | contig 32015 bp, 29 predicted proteins | sample AraplaMF_Col_mMF_FD_76859 | JGI IMG/M metagenome (GOLD analysis project Ga0102590, IMG submission 76859) | Arabidopsis root microbial communities from the University of North Carolina, USA - plate scrape MF_Col_mMF | ecosystem: Host-associated > Plants > Roots > Endosphere | place: USA... | reverse complement strand
ATCGCATTGGCGCCGGTATCGGCGATCTTGATATTCTCGATGACGATATTCGAAGCCTTGGAACCGTGGATGCCATCATTGCTGCTGTGAATGACCGGCGCATCGCCGATACCGTAGCTGCCGATCGAGATCGGAGCGGCAATGCTGCCTGAATATTTCAGGTCGAACTGTTCATTAAATACGCTTCCGGCAGCAAGCAGCACGCTGTCGCCGGGGTTCAACCTCAAGGATTCGACGGCAGACAACGTCGCAAAAGCTGAACTCTCGCTGGTTCCGTTATTGTGGTCGGACCCTGTTGCTGAATTCACGTAATAGACGGTCATGTTGCGATCTCCCGGCGCTGATGGAAATCTTTTAAGCGGGGACCTCTCTCCGTCGGCTAAAATGAAACACTAAAATGCCGGACATTCCGCAATAATTCTTGATCTCTGAAGAATAGACATTTTCACGCGATACATATTTCGCATTGCAGAAAATTTGTACCGTATAGCGCACCTCGGTTACTCAGGCATCTGAGTGAACCAAGTTTATTTTCCAACTTACGAAGCGCTGGCAGAATGGAATTTCTGCCGATACCTGATCTCTCGTGATAAACGGATATGACGGGGAAGTGACAGCACATAACCCGAGGCACTGCGCAGTTGCAATAATGGCACAAACAACGAAAAACTGAGAATTAAACAATAGCTCAATCTGGTTAGACGAAATATGACATTCATACCAAGAATCATATCGCGCTCCGATAAGTTGCTCCCCAATAAAGATTCTTGCATCAGGAAGAAATATGGCAATGAGACTATTATCCTATGCTCTCACTTATTATTAACGTAATATTTCTGAGGCCTTTCATCGTCTTATGCACATTTAAAGTGTGTCATTATTGCTCACCCCTCTCGGAAACTCTCACATTCTGTTAATTATGTTCTTGACTCTCCGCATTAGGAAATCCTTAATCGGGCGGCTCGCCAAAGGTCAGGGACGGCCGGCGAAGAATAATTCAAGGAGAGAAATCAATGGCTATTCACGCAACCGACGATAGTGCAACATTTCTGGAAACCGACGTCATCTCGGGAAATCTGCTTTCTAACGATTCATCCGACAACGGCCACCTGTTCCTGCGTGCCTTCGATCAGCAGGCCGTTGGCGCCAAGCAAGGCAACAGCCAGGTCACCGAAATTCAGGGCGACTACGGCACCTTCTTCGTCAAGCCGGACGGCAGCTACACCTATGTTCTGAGCGACGCTGCCAAGGTCAACTTCACCAATGGTGAGTTGCTTCAGGAAAAAGTCTCCTACAAGATTTCCGACGGCGCTGGTCATACCGACGTCGGCCTGTTCACCCTGAACATTCAGGGCGTAACCCAGGTGAAGCCGATCGCTGTCGACGACCACTACAGCTTCAACGAAGGCAGCGCCATCGCTGGCAACGCTCTGGACAACGACATTCCCGGCGACAATGGTCATCTCTTCCTCCGTCAGTTCGGCACGACGAACGTAAACGGCAATCCAAGCGCAACGACCGACGTCGCCGGCTCCTATGGCACGTTCCATGTCAAGTCGGATGGCTCATTCACCTATGACCTGGCAGCAGATATCGCCCCGGGCGATCACGTCACGGAAACCATCCAGTACTACAAGATCTCGGACGGCCAAGGTCACACGGATGTCGGCGTTCTGACGCTCAATATCACCGGCACGGATTTTGTTTCGGGCACCCCCGTCTGATCGTCAATAACCAATCGATGAGCAACGCCCGCCGCGTAAACGGCGGGCGTTGCTGCTCATAAGACTTGGTTCACGGCCATCTTGGGTCTGGAAGTGTCCTCAGAAAATTGCGGATGATTACTTGCTGCAGCGTTGCCCAAATCGCGCTGTTGCGCCGTCCCCGACGGCTGCCCAGGTTCGGTCGAAGACGGGGCGAAGTTGCGGGCTGATCTCTTTTATGGTGGCGTTGACCCGGCAGCGATCGCCCCGTTTCAGCATCGTCATAAGATCGCTATCGAGGGCACTCTTTGCCGCCACAAGCGTCGCATCGGTAAAATCGTTCCAGAAATAGAACCGGGTTAGAATCATCGACTCGTCGTAAGGCGCGAGAGCGACCGAACGCTTCATCATTCCCGCAAGCGAAAGCGGCTCTTCGGCGATGATCGACTGCACGGCCGCAAGACGAAGCCAAAAATTGCTGTTCGTCGGCATGCACGAAAGCGCATACCGTAGGTATCGGTCCGCACTCGACACCGCAGCGGCCCAGGCGTCGTAGTTGACATTAACGTTCTGGCGGTCAAGTTGCGCCAGAACAAGGGTCACGCCAGCAGCCACAATGTCGGATCGGCAGTAATGCTCGTCAACCACCTCGGCACTGCGTGACGCATATCTGGTCACGACATCGTCACTTACGGTGTCACCGCGCTCGATCCGTTCGGCGACGATCGAGATGCTGGCCGTTCTGATCGAAGCGTAGAGCTCCCGACCGGCCAGCATCACGAAGACGACGGTGACGATGATGAAAGCGATCCTGCTGACCGAAACGAACTGACTGCGGAGCATCAGCTTTCGGTATAGTATCGCGAATAACGCTTATAATAATATTCGCTCGAACCGAATGTCCGGTAAAGTTTCATCTGCGACGGGTCGACCTTGGTCAATATGGTGCCGACGCATTTCGCGTAGAGTTCCGGCTCGGACAGCAGGGTCGACTGCACAACTTTACGCGACGTCTTGCCCCACTCGATAACGAAAACCACCGCATCGAGCTTCGAATTGATTGCGCGCGCATCCACAACCGGCGCGAGGGGTGGAAGGTCAATGATAATATAATCGAAGCTTTGACGCGCCGTTTCAAGAAGCTGATCCATGCCGCGTGACGCAAGCAGTTCCGACGAGTGAGGAACACGATACCGTGCCACCGTCGGCAAAAATGCAAGCTTAGTTTTCGGATCGAGAAGGATCAGATCCTTGAGCGGACGACCGTCGACGATCGCCTCGAGCAAGCCGGCCTCGGCATGGCGGCCGATCGCGCGGGTGGCACCAGGATTGCGCATGTCGCCATCGATAAGCAGGCAACGCGCACCCTGCATTGCCAGAAGCTTGGCAAAATTGATGGATGTCGTCGACTTACCCTCGCCGGGCAGGCTCGACACGACGCCGATGACCTTGCAGCGTTGATCGGCTGCACTGAGGTCGATGGCAATCTTGGCGCTTCGAAGCGTCTCGGCAAATGCCGAAAGTGGATGCTCCTCGACATAGGTCGTGGTCTTCCCGCCCCTGGCGATGCTGCGTGGATTGCTGGGATCAACGAGCGTCGGATCCTCGACGTTATTTTCAACCAGCGGCATGACGCCGAGAGACTCGACGTCGAGGACCTCGCGGACATCATCGCCGGTGCGGAAGAACCGATCCCGGAATTCACGGAAAGCGCCTATGCCGCTTCCGACTGCGCATCCCAGGAACATCGCAAAAGCGACGACCAAGGCGCGCTTCGGAGCACTCGGCTTCGTCGGGGTCTCCGCCGTCGTGATGATGCGTGCGGCGGTGATCGGAAAGCTCTGCTGCTGAATGGCTTCCTGGTAACGCGTCAGGAAGCTCTGGTAGAGGTTCTTGTAGGTATCGCGCGTACGCTCGAGTTCGCGAAGCTGCACCTGCGTTTCGCCGGCGCTTGCGGCAATGCCCGTCGCCTGTGTCACACTGTCGCGCAAGGAATTTTCGCGCGATTTCGCGACCTGCAGTTCGCTTTGGTAGCTCTCGGCGATGCGGTTCAACTCATCGAACATGAGCCGTTTATATTCTTCCATTTCCGCACGAAGCCGAACAGCCTGGACGTGATCGGGACCGAGCCGCGCTTCAATTTCGGTCTCGAGCTTGGAAGCCTCCAGATATTTCTTGCGCAGGTCGTTCGAAATCGAGCTGTCGAGCACATCCGTGACGATCGCATCGGTCTGCTTGGCATCGATGATCGACTTGACGCGGGCATATTTCGCCTCGGCCTTTGCCGTCTCGGCCTGTGCATTGATCAATTGAGTGTTGATCTCGGAAAGCTGCTGCTCGCTGATCAGTGTACCGGAGCCGGCCTCGACAAGCCCATGCTCGCTGCGGAATTTCTGAACCGCAAGGTCGGTGTCCAGCGCTTGCTGACGCAGCTCTTCGATACGCTCCTGCAGCCACTCGCCGGCCCGGCGTGTCGCCTCATATTTCGAATTGAGCTTGTCGACCAGATAGACGTCGGCGATGGCAGCCGCGATATCACGCGCCAGATCCGGCGACTGCGAGGTATAGCTGACATCGAGCACATAGGATTTGCCCACGCGTTCGACATCGATATTGCCTGCGACGGTCTCCGCAGCGCTTCGCCGCTTCATTTCCGGATCGGGTGCGACGACTGCGTCATCGGCAAACCATGACCGGAAATTCACAAAGGATTTCAGCGTCGAGACGGAAAAAAGCGAGCTTTTCGGCGCCATGAACACCGGATTGTCGACGAGTTTCAGTTTGTCGACGACGGCATAGGCGATCGTGTCGGACTTCAACAACTCGACCTGACTGAGGACAGTCCCTTCGTCATCGTCCATCTGACCGAAAGCGGCCAGCTGGTTGATCACCTGGTTGTCGCTGCGGTCGATCAGCACGCTTGTATCGGCAGTGTAGACCGGCACCGAGGTCAGCACATAGACAATGCCGAGAATGGCGAAGGCGAAACCACACGCCGCAACCATCCGCCACTGTCGGCGGGCAATTGCGATGAGCTTATCGAAATCGATGAAGTCAGCTTCGTTTCCGGTATCGCGGGAGGGGTCGATACGTGGCGTAAGTTTATCTGGCGATAGCAATTTCGATCTCCAACAAAGGCGTCAAGCGCTAAGATCTAAGGGCAATTCCAGCTATTGTATGACCGGCACACTCTGACTCGTCGACTGCGTCGTATCGGTAGACGACTGCCCTCCCGAGCCTGTGCTAACGATTATAGTCGCGGTCGTAGTCGTTGTCGTTGAACTCGAATCCGAGTCCGAGCCGGCATTCGAAACCTGCAGCGTACCGGCAGTCGTCGCGGCACCCTCGAAGGGCGTGCCATCATCGGCACCCGGCCCCGTCCGGCCGATCGACCCATTGTTGCCGATGCCAGATGCGGCGGCTGCCGCACTTCCACCCGGGCCGAGCGCCGCGGTTCCACCTTCGGCGAGAACCTTCGCAAAAGCGGCAAGGAGCGGCGCAAGATTTGGATCAGCGCTCGCCGCCTCGGCGACGGCCTTTTCGATGGCCAGCTTGAATTGCGGATCCGTTACCTGGCAGCTGTTTGCGGCCCTCCCAAGACCGGCACCGATAGCAGCCATCTGTGCGGCATCGGCCTTCTTGGCCTGCTCAATCACCGGCGACAGCGCGTCATTGCTGCTCCCTACCAGCGCGCGGACGTGCGACGACAGAACCAGCGGATCGGACATTTCAAGGAGAGCGGCGGGGTTGGCTGTAAATCCACTGATATCGACGGAACTCAGATTTGAAAGCCGCACGCAAGCTGCCGCAAAAGCGCTTGAGTTCATGCCGACAACCGTGGTGACGACAATTCCGCTATACGCAAGCTTACGATAAACACCTGACCTTGCCAAAACCATCGTCCTTCATCAAATCGCTATATAGGCCGCCGGCATTGATCATTGGTGATCGATGCCGGCCCGCCTATTTCAATCAATTTCCAAGATCTTGTACGGCGTTACGGGTATCATTCGCATCGTCGGCCACTCCGGAAACAGTGGACGATACCGAGTTTACGATGTCAAGGAACTTGACCAGTTCAACAGAGGCCGAATTGGAAATATAGATAATATCCTTGTCTTCCATCTTGAATTGCTGAGCAGCAAATAAGGTGGCCGGATCACGAAGGTTGGCTCGAACAATCACCGGAACCGTTTCACCCGCAAATCTCGTCGTGTCCACATGCATCGCCTGAACCGTTTTCTTGGGGACAAGGCGATAAAGCATGACCTGGGCCGGATCCGCGCGGTCGTCACGCAGGCCGCCCGCCTTCGCGATAGCCTCGCCAAGGGTCAGGTCGGATTCTTCGAAATCGAAGCGCCCGCTGGTACCTGCGGCACCCAGCGCAAGGAATGTGCGACGCTCATGATCGATCGAGATCGTATCATCCGGTGCGACGTAGATGTTTTCCGCCGGGTTCTTCAAGAGCGTGTTGTAGGCGACGGTCGCGATCTTGCCGCGGCGCTGCAGCGTCACATTCGTTTCGATATTGTTGGTCGTCAAACCGCCTGCGGCGGAAATGACATCGAGAACGCGCTCACCGGCCGGGCTGATCTCGATGCGCTGGGGATTGTTGACATCACCGAGCACAGCCACCTGGCTGGAGCGGCTCGTCGTCGTCGTAATGACCACCTGCGGCTCGATCGCGCGGCTCGCCAGGCGATCCTCGACATCCTGCTCCACGGTCTCCTTGAGGCGGCCGGCAGCCGGAACCCTGCCCGCATAGGGAATTGTGATCGTTCCGTTTCTATCGATAGTCTGGCTCGGCAGAGAGATGTAATTGCCGGGTCGGCTGCCGGCATCGGACGGAATGAACAGACCGCCGGACTGAGCTTCGAAGATGGCGACCTCAACGACGTCACCGTACCCAAGCGGAATTTCGGGCGCCCCGCCTCGACCGCCGCCAAAGCCCTTGAAGGAAGTTGGCTGGGGAGAAGTAAAATACGGGAGAACGTTCTTGCTGAGATCAATCAGGGCGTAGTCGATACCGACGCGACGCTCCTTCGTTGTCACTTTCACTGCCGCATCCCGATCAACATCTTTGTGATCAGGACCGGATCTTGGCAACGAGGTGCAGCTTGCCAATATAGTCGTTAGCGCTACAACAATGGCGACGCGTGTACTACCGATACGAGAACAACCCATAGAATAACCTGTGTTGACGCCCCTGAAGCTACTGCCCCGCAATCTGACAAAATACAAGACGATCCCCGATCAATAACACTGAAAGCCGATTAACATTCCCCTAACTGTGGCAGGCTGGCAACGCCGAGCCCCTTAGGAAGCGAAAAACGACTTCGGTCCGACTTTTCTGGCGTCGCAACAATCCGAAGGCTGCCCCCGCTATAAAATTTCTTGGGTTTCAGAGTCAACCGTTCGCACCTGCACAATCGATCTTTTCCGAAAATCTTATTAAAATCCATCCATTTAAACTTTAAGTGGTTAACGGCCGCTCATATGCCATGTCCGCCTCTCCATTGTTGCGCCCGAGACTTATCGCGACAACCGCACTGAGAAAGGCCGAATAAAACACGGCGAAACCCGGTATCTGCAGCGAGAAATCGACCGCTGCATGAAGGGCGACCAAAACCGTCCCCGCCAGGCCAAGAAGAACAAAATGCCTGAGGCGCCGCCTTTGGGCGAACCCGCGCCAGAAAACTTTGGCAAGGACCGAGAAGGCAAGGATCGCCGCTATCGGGAACAATATTCCGAGGCCCAGAAATCCTTCCAGATAGAAATTGTGTGCGCGGTCGAAGATGCCGAAAATCCCGCAGGCCGGATCGCGGTAGGCGGAAAACACGGTCCGGAAGGTTCCAAGCCCCGTCCCCGTCAACCAATGGTCCGAAACGGCACGCAATATGCCCGGCAGGATACAGAACCGATCATCATCCTCGAGCCGCCGCTCTTGCGCACGCAAAATCGCCTGGCCTGCAAACATCGCCAAGAGCACCACGACGAAAACAATCGCCGAAAGGAATTTCAGCGTCGAACGCCATTTTGGCGCCGGTTTCAGATGACGCCTCGATCCGCGCCAATTGAGAACAAGCCATGGAAAATAGATGAGGGCGGCAACAAAGGTGGCAAATATCCCGGCGCGTGAGCGGCTCAGCATCAGCGCGGTGAAGCATGCGCATAAGAGCAGGATGTAGATCCACAATCTCAAGAGAAGCGCGTTTCGGCCCGGTTCGCCGGGCGGATAGTTCGAATAGGTACGGACAATGTCCCGGACCAGGGTCAGCATGAGCAGCGTTCCAAGCCCGAGGAAGGTCGCAGCGGTATTGCGGTTGACGAAGACGGCGGTCAGGCTGTCGAGATAGGCGTGTTTGTCCACGACGATCAGGACGTTGGGAAACAGCGAAAACTGCAGCAGACCGAAAACAGCGATGATGCCTGCCGAAAGCCCGAGGCCGGCGAGCACTTTCCGCGCGCGCTGATCTGTATCGCATAACAGAAGCCCGGTCAGGAACGTGACGAAAGGCAGCGCGACCCAGAGGGTCGACGCGAGCGTATCGGCCGGTTCGACCGAGATCGCCGCATACTGGACACCTGCCAGGTCCCGGGCAGCATTCCAGGCAGGGTTTGCCAGCCAATCGGAAGGCAGCTCGATGGTCTGGACGAAGGTCCACCCCGTCAGCACGACAAGCAAAAGCAAAGCGACACTGAAAACCCATCGGCTTTGTCGCGGCTCGCCGAACAGCAGTGCCGAAATGATGGCAAGCGCAAACATTGCGATCGCGGCGAAGGCGAAGGGAAAGGGCGTGACGCTGCCGAACGGAATGAGTGTCAGTATAACCAGGCTAATAAAGGCGGAGAGAAGAACCTCTCGCAAGACCGGCCTGTTGATCAGAGTGGACAGCATCAGAGTTTATTTACCAAAGCAAACGCGATCAAAAGCCATGAGGCAACCGCTGCGATCATTTATTCATGCTAATTTAAGTTGCAGATCAAGCGCTTGAATGTTAAGGTCTGACAGAAATCCATATCGTTTAAAATTGTCGCGAAAGGTTTAAACCAATCGAGACAAGCCCCGGCTATGCTCCTTCAAGCAGCAGGAACGGGACAGACGTTCTGCAGCCAATACTTGGCAGATCACTAAATCGCCATGCCATTGACTGAGACAAAAGGCAAGCCTGATCTCAATCGGTTGCCCGTAACGGGGATTTAAGAGATGAAGAAAACAGTCGTTACACTTCTCGCACTGGCCTTTACAGCCGGCAATGCATGCTCGGCATTTGCCGCCGGTCCCGCAGGATTTGCCCGCGGTCTGACCGATAGTTCGTCGGTCAGCTATATCTCGGAAAAAGACAAGATCATTCCGCCTTTTGCCCAGGTGCTGTTCTGCGCCCAGAACCCGGCCGAATGCCGCGACAACAATGGCGTGGCAGTCATTGCGCTGACGGACGAGCAAATGCTGCAACTGAAGGATGTCAACACCGCCGTCAATCGTACGATGATCGGCCGGAACGACTCCCGCAGTGAACTGAATGGCGACGTCTGGAAAGTGAATGTGCGCAGCGGCGACTGCGAAGATTTCGCATTGACCAAACGCAGCCGCCTGATAGCGATGGGCTGGTCGTCGCGCGCGTTGCGGATCGCGACCGCATATACGCCCTCCGGTGAAGGACATGCGGTCCTCGTCGTCAGAACCGACAAGGGCGATCTCGTCCTCGACAACAGGAAAAGCACCATCAAGAACTGGCGCGAGACCGACCTGCGCTGGGACAAGATTCAATCGGGAACAGACCCCTACGTCTGGTACCGGCTGTAGCAGCCGAGCAACGAGACAGACCGATTGATCCTGTTTCCGGATTGAAGTCGAGCCTCTCTGACGAGCGGCTCGACTTGTCATATCTTCCACATAAACCTATGTTTTGGCTGTCGACGGGGTAGCCGGCAGCAAGCTGCGATGCCCGGAGTTCGATGTCCGATGTGGGTACCAAGGCGATCTTCGGTATTGTCTTTTCGTCCAGATTAACTAAGACGAACTCATGCTGCGACGCAGCATGACGTTCTACTCTAATGATTTGAGGGAATTATGCGCATCACGATGATTGGATCAGGCTATGTCGGCCTCGTTTCAGGCGTTTGCTTTGCGGATTTCGGCCACGACGTCATCTGCGTCGACAAGGATCTGAGCAAGATCGAAGCCCTTCGCGAAGGGCGCATTCCGATCTACGAACCGGGTCTGGAGCAACTGGTCGCCGAAAATACCAGCACCGGCCGGCTGTCGTTTTCGACGGATGTCGGCGAAAGCGTCCGCAGCGCCGATGTCGTGTTCATCGCAGTCGGCACGCCGTCCCGGCGCGGCGATGGCCACGCGGATCTCTCCTATGTCTACGCCGCAGCGCGCGAGATTGCCACCTACGTGGAAGGCTTCACCGTTATCGTCACCAAATCGACGGTTCCGGTCGGCACGGGAGACGAAGTCGAACGCATCATGCGCGAAACCAACCCTGCGGCGGATGTCGCCGTGGTTTCCAATCCCGAATTCCTGCGCGAAGGCGCGGCGATCGAAGATTTCAAGCGCCCTGACCGCATTGTCGTCGGGCTGAACGACGATCGGGCGCGTGAAACCATGACTGAGGTCTATCGTCCGCTTTATCTCAATCAGGCCCCCCTGGTCTTCACCACCCGCCGCACCTCGGAACTGATCAAATATGCAGCCAATGCATTTCTCGCGATGAAGATCACCTTCATCAACGAGATCGCCGATCTCTGCGAACGGGTCGACGCAAACGTCCAGGACGTCTCGCGCGGCATCGGTCTCGATGGCCGTATCGGCGCCAAGTTCCTGCATGCCGGCCCGGGTTACGGTGGCTCCTGCTTCCCCAAGGATACGCTTGCCCTTGCCAAGACGGCGCAGGATTACGACGCGCCGGTCCGGCTGATCGAGACGACGATCTCGATCAACGACAACCGCAAGCGGGCGATGGGACGCAAAGTCATCTCGGCCGTCGGCGGAGACATTCGCGGCAAGAAGGTCGCGATTCTCGGCCTGACCTTCAAGCCGAACACCGACGACATGCGCGACAGCCCGGCGATCGCCATCATCCAGACCCTGCAGGATGCCGGGGCCCAGGTGGTCGGCTACGATCCTGAGGGCATGGAGAATGCCCGCAAGGTGATCGAGAACATCGAATATGCGAGTGGCCCCTACGAAGCGGCGGCCGGCGCGGATGCGCTTGTCATCGTCACCGAATGGAACCAGTTCCGCGCGCTCGATTTCAATCGCCTGAAGCAGTCGATGCACGCTCCGATCCTGGTCGATCTGCGCAACATCTACCGCAGCGACGAGGTCCGCAAATACGGCTTCACCTATACCGGTATCGGCACCAATCTCTACCAGGACGTGACCCACTCCTGAAATAGATGAACATCTGATCGTCCTGACGCCGCGGAGCATAGCCCGCGGCGTTTGCTTTTAGAGCGTGATGTCGAAACAGTGTAAGTGGTTTTCGGCCGACACCAGGCTCGTCGATTTAGAGCGCCGTACGTCCTTTTCGGACGCACAAAGGACGCTCTAACACGTTGAACCTGCGCATCATGCTTTCCGAAAATCGATTTCGATTTTCGGAAAGCATGATGCGCTAGAGGATCCCGACCCGCGTCCCTTTTATCGTCAACACGGTCAGCCGACCCGTCGCCGAAACTGCAGTGTCGATGCCGATGCGTTGCGGACCGAAGGTCGGAGTCCGCGCCGGGGTATGGCCGTGAATCACGAGGACGGGAAGCTGCGGCCCTTCGTCCAGGAAGGGCTGACGGATCCACATGAGGTCGCTGTCCTTTTGCTTCTTGAGGTCGATGCCCGGCTTGATGCCCGCATGGACAAAGAGGACCCTTCCCATCCGCAGCATGATCGGCAGCGATTCCAGGAATTCGATATGCCGTTCGGGAATCATGTTGTGAATGACGCGGGCAATCGTTTCACTTCCGGCCGCCGACTGCAGCAGATGCTCGATATCGATACCGTATGAGTGCAACGTCTCCGTTCCGGCAAAGCCGAGCCATTCGAGAATGCGCGCCGGTTTGCGATAGAGCTGCACCAGTTCCGAATCGTGATTGCCGCACAGGACGAACCGCTGAAATCCCGGCGGGGGGCTCTTGCTCAGGAACTCCAGCACAGCACTCGAATCAGGCCCGCGATCGACATAGTCGCCGAGCATGACGATGAGTTTCGGTCCCGGAATGCGGGCGGCGTCCGCCTCGATGCGGCGATGCGCCTCGACAAGCTCATTGTAACATCCGTGAACATCGCTCATCGCGTAGACCGCAGCGAATTCGCCTTCGGCAAACGTCAGCCGAGCGCGTCTTTTACGGTGGCCAGCCAGTATCGGTATCTGTTGTCGCCACGGCCCTAGATAGTTAAACATGTAACCCATTTATGAGACCCGACCGGATGACGGGCTGTCGGAAATAATCCATCTCTTGTCCATCGCTGCAACGGCATGAGGCTCAGTGAAGGATGATTGTCCATCCTTGTAGCTGCCGATTGAAAGCGCAAGGGAATCCTGCGTAGTCTTCGCCTGAGCGCGTAGCGCCTGACCGGTTTGCGTGTCGCGGTGAACGGACGACAATGCATTCTCGACCTCTTCGATGGCGCTTTCTCGAAATTTTGCAGGCAGATCGGTTGTCGGAGGCACGTGGCCACGCCCACTCAAGCAACTCGCCAGTGATAGTAACACTACTGTCGCGAGAAACAGCAATCTGTAATTGTTCATATCTGGGAGAGCGCTACGGTTAATATTCCGCTATATTTTAATATATGACGGTTAATCCGTCGTTAAGCGGAGCGCATATGGTGTTTCGCGTCATCTTTGCGGTTAATATTTCCCGAATGGAAGAATCGCGGCTGTCGGATTTCCACAGGAGAAACCTTCGAAAAAGCTGTATTAATCAACTATAACGAGAGCCTACACGAAAAAATGAACGTTAAAGAAGATCGCGCTTGACGCCCCCGCGGGGCAGCATAAAGATGGTGCGTTGCGAGCGTGAATGACATTCTTGATTGGGAATCTCAGATCCAAAATTGCGGGGTGCAAAGTGGAAACTGCGGTTGATTCGAAACTTATCGAGGCAATCACCTACGACGAAGACAGCCGGCATCTACGGGTCTATCTGACCAACGGTCAGAGACGAGAATATGAAGGCGTTCCCAAGGGTGTCGTCGTCGGGTTGACGATGGCGGAATCCCCGGGAAATTTTTACATGAAGGCAATCAGGGGCAAATATCCTCCTCGCCCCTGAAGTCTTATCGATAACGGACGATGGGATCATCGTGCCAGCAAAGATGCGGGACCGGCAATCGTCGGTCCCGCAAATCAGTCTCCCGCCAGCTAAAGCTTGTCGCCCAAAAGTGTGCAGCGGTTTTGCGACCACGACATGCGTAAAACCAAGGACCTAAAGCGCCAGGAGCGAATCTGAAAGATTGCGACGCGCTTTAGCGGTGTACGCTTCAATAATCGCCGAGAAAATCGCGGACCGCATTGATCTCAAGCGGCGCAATCTCGTGGCCACCGGGATGCCAGACCACCCTGACATCAGCCCCTCGGCTCTTAAGATGGTCGGACAGCGCCTCGGTCATGGGAACGGGAGCGATCGGATCTCGCTGCCCTGCCGTCACCAGCACCTTTTTTCCCGCAAGCGTCGACTGGGCTTCAGGTCGAAACGGAATGAGCGGGTGCATCAAAACCGCAGCATCGAAGATACCCTTCTCGACCAGCACGTTGGCAAGAATATTTGCGCCGTTTGAAAAACCCAGGCCGAGAATCTTGGAAGCCCGGTGCTCGTCGGCAAACGCCTTGACGTAGGCGGCCATCTTTTCCGTCGCTCGCAAGAGGTCGGGCATATCGTAGACCCCCTCCCCGGTGCGGCGAAAGAATCGCGCCGCGCCATGTTCGGAAACATCTCCGCGCGGCGAGAGAATCGTCGCCTCGGGCAGCAGGCGCCGGCCGAAGTCGAAGAACTGGTTTTCGTCACCGCCGGTGCCGTGCAGCACCAACAGGATGGGTTTATCCGGTGCACCGGCATACAGCCGGTGCACATATCCGGTTTCGGTCATATCGCCTCTCCTTACGCTTCGAGCGGCTGCAGATGCTGCTCGAGCAGCGCGCGAAGATGGGCGTGCTGCTGCGGCAGCTTCAGGGCTTCGCCGAGATGGGCCGTATCTTCGTCGCGATCGAAGCCGGGCTCATTGGTCGCGACCTCGAACAGCACACCGCCCGGCGTGCGGAAATAGATCGCCCAGAAATAATCGCGGTCGATCACTGGCGTGACCTGGTAGCCGGTGTCCATCAGTGCCTTGCGCACTTCGAGCTGCTTCTCGCGGTTTTCGACGGCGAAGGCGACATGGTGAACGGAGCCGGCGCCGGGAAGCGCGCGGGCAATGTTCGGCATGGTTTCGAGATCGATGAGATGCGCGCCATTGCCGGAGGGTTTGATCAGCCGCTTGACGCCATCCCTTTCCTCAGAGACCTCGTAGCCCATGAACTTCAGGAGTTCGGCCGTGGCGCCCTCGTCCCTCAGCCGCATGGCGACAGAGTGGACGCCGCGAATGGCATGGTCCTCGCTGATGCCGCCCTGTGTCCAGGGCTGACGCGCATCATCCCTGACCTCGACGAGCGCGAAGCCGTCGCCATCGGGACCGGAGAAGTTCAGCCTCTTTTCACCGAAACTTTCCTCCGCCTTCAGTCCGCCAAGACCAAGCGCGGCCAAGCGATCGCTCCAGAAGCCGAGCGAGCCTTGCGGAACGGAAAACACCGTCGTGCCGACCTCCCCGGTGCCGGGACGGCCCTGCGCCATCTTCGGGAACGGGAAATAGGTCATCACGCTGCCGGGCGTGCCGATCTCGTCACCGTAGTAAAGGTGATAAACGTCAGGCGCGTCGAAATTGACAGTCTTCTTGACCCGGCGCAGGCCGAGCGCACTGGTGAAAAACTGGTTGTTGGTGCGGGCGTCCTGCGCCATCGACGTGACGTGGTGCAGACCTTTGATCTGATCGAGCATGTGAGACCCCTTTCATGCCCGCCGTTGCGGGCTTTCGATGAGGCTAAGATGCGCGCTGCAGCTCCTGCGGAACAGACCCTTAGATCAAAACGCATTGTCTTCTTTTAGTGAACGAATGCTCGCTTACGTTCACATCTAGGCTTCGTGGGGATTGGCCGGCAATTGCCAGTCGATCGGTTCGCGTCCGCGCGACTGCAGGAAGGCGTTCGCCTTCGAAAAATGCCCGCAGCCAAAAAAGCCGTTATGGGCGGAAAGCGGCGAGGGATGCGGCGCCCGGAGCACGAGATGCCGCGTTGTATCGACGAAGGCGGCCTTGCGCTGGGCATAGGAACCCCAGAGCATGAAGACGACGGATTCGCATTCATCATTGACTTTGCGGATGACGGCGTCGGTGAAGCGCTCCCATCCCTTGCCCTGATGAGCCGCCGCCTGTCCTTCCTCGACCGTCAGCACGCTGTTCAGCAGGAGCACGCCCTGTCTTGCCCAATGCTCGAGAAAACCGTGAGGTGCCGGCACTATGCCGAGATCCGTTTCCATCTCCTTGTAGATATTGACGAGGGAGGGCGGGATGCGCACACCCGGCCGGACACTGAAGCACAGCCCATGGGCTTGCCCGAGCCCGTGATAGGGGTCCTGGCCGAGGATGACGGCCTTGACGTTGGAGATCGGCGTCAGATCGAGGGCGCGGAAATATTCGCTGCCCTTGGGGAAAATCCGCTTTCCGACTTGCTTCTGCGCGACGAGGAAAGATTTGAGTTGTTGCATGTAGGGGCTTGAAAACTCCCCCTCCAGCGCAGCCTTCCAACTCTCCTCGAGACTGACGGATGTATCGCTCATCTAGGAAAATCCTTCGCATAGGACGAAACAACAGACACACGGTTCTAACAAAATCGATCTACGCTGCAATGCCTGCTGGATCAGCAATGGGTCTACGCCCTCAGAATTCAGCAAGAGAAGATTGCAAAAGCCTGCGTGAAACATCATCCTCCGTGTTTAACTATATGTGAGCTTTGGTGTTTACGCCGGCAGGCGGCCTGAGTAGAAACTTGATCGTGCAATCGGAGCCATGTCTTCCTATGAAATTCGGCACGAGCGGCCTTCGCGGACTTTCAGTCGATCTCAAGGGACGCGCCTCTGCTCTCTACGCCACCGCGTTCGGCAAATATCTGTTGCAGACCGGCAAGGCGCAGGCCGGCGACGTCATTCTGATCGGCCGTGATTTTCGCGATTCAAGCCCCGAAATTTCGGGAAATTGTGCAGATGCGCTCGCCGCGCTCGGCTTCCGGATATTCGACTGCGGCAATGTCCCCACACCCGCTCTTGCCCTCTATGGCCTCGAGAGCAACGCCGCATGCCTGATGGTTACGGGCTCGCATATTCCGGCGGACCGCAACGGCATCAAGTTCTATCGTCCCGATGGCGAGATCGACAAATCGGACGAGACGGCAATTACCGCATCGGCGGCCGAGATCGAGCGAACCGGTGAAGCGGTGACGCAGGCGCCGGCCGAGACGGAGGATCATGAAGCGATCTGCCGGCAGCTCTTTTTTGAACGCAATGCCGCCCTGCTTCCGCAAGGCGCGCTGTCCGGCATGAAGATCGGCGTCTACCAGCACAGCACTGTCGCCCGCGATCTGCTGGTTGACGTTCTCGCTCATTACGGCGCTGAGATCACCGCTCTCGGACGTTCGGAGAGTTTCATCCCCGTCGATACCGAGGCTGTTTCCGACGAGACGATCACGCTGATGAAGCGCTGGGTGTCCGAGCACAAGTTCGATGCAATCGTCTCGACCGATGGCGACGGAGACCGTCCGCTGGTCGCTGACGAAACCGGTACCCCCTTGCGCGGCGACCTTCTCGGCCTTGTGGCAGCCAATTTCTTGCGCGCCGGGACGGTGGTGACGCCGGTTACGTCAAATTCCGGCATCGAGGCCGCAGGCTCTTTCGCCGTCAGGCGCACCCGCGTCGGCTCGCCCTTCGTCATATCCGGTATGGAAGAGGCCGTAGCGGCCGGCGAAGATCATGTCATGGGCTTTGAAGCCAATGGCGGGCTGCTGACAGCAACCCCTTTCGATATCAACGGCAGAGCCGTGCGCGCCCTGCCGACGCGTGATTGTTTTGTCCCGATGCTCGCAATCCTGTCGCTCGCCGCTATCCGCAGGCAGCCGCTCTCAGCCATTGCCGCCTCCTATCACCTGCCCTTTGCCGCTGCCGATCGGCTGGAGAATTTTCCGGTGGAGACGAGCGCGGCACTGATGGAGCATCTGCGCGCCTCGGAAGAAAATCTCCGGGCTTTCCTGCAGCCGATCGGCGAGGTGGCCGCAAAATCCGATATCGACGGACTTCGGGTGACGCTAGGAGACGGCGGGATCATTCACTTCCGCCCATCCGGCAATGCGCCTGAGATGCGCTGCTACGTGGAGGCCGGCAGCGAAGCTGCAGCCCTGGACTTGCTGAAGACAGGGCTCAATCGAATAAGAGACTGGGCAGGCGCCCGGTGACATGTGACGAACAAGCCGTTTATCTCAAGGAACCCGCCTATGACGCAGAAAATCGTTCCCGTGATCATGGCCGGCGGCAAAGGCACGCGGCTCTGGCCGCTTTCCCGTGCCACCGCACCGAAACAATTCATCCAGTTCGTCGGCGACAAGACGTTGTTTCAGGAAACTCTCGAACGCGTTTCCGATCCCGAACTCTATGAAGCCCCGATCGTCGTCACCAATGAGGAATTCCGCTTCCTGGTCGCCGAACAGGCTCGCGAGCGTGCCATCCCGCTCGCAGCGATCCTGCTCGAACCGGTCGCCCGCAACACAGCCGCAGCGGTGGCCGCGGCCGCAACGCTTGCCGCTGACCTCTTTGGCAAGCACACCATCATCCAGATGCTCGCCTCGGATCACGAGATCCTCGCCGACAAGAGCTATTTCGATTGCATCCGCATCGCCCGCGATGCCGCTGCCGACGGCAAGCTCGTAACCTTCGGCATCACCCCGACGGAGCCAGCGACGGGTTACGGCTATATCGAGATCGGCGATGCCCTCGAAAACGGCGCGCACAAGGTCGTCCGCTTCGTGGAGAAGCCGGCATTGGAAACGGCCGAACGGATGCTCGCCGACGGCGGCTTCTACTGGAATTCAGGCATCTTCATGTTCCCGGTGGCGGAGCTCATCGCCGAACTGCAGGAATTTGCGCCCGATGTGCTGAAGGCGGCCAGCAAGGCCGTTTCGAAAGCAAGCCGCGACCTCGATTTCACCCGCCTCGACGCCGACCATTTCGCCAAGAGCCCCGATATCTCCATAGACTATGCGATCATGGAAAAAACGTCCAAGGCGGCTGTCGTCCCCTCACCGTTCAAATGGTCGGACATGGGTAGCTGGGATGCCGTCTGGAAATCAGGCGCACGCGACGACAACGGCAACGTCGCCGCCGCCAACACCACCGTCGTCAATACCCGCAACTCGCTCGTCATGACCCATGGCGTGCATCTTGCCGTCCAGGGCATGGACGATGTCGCCGTAATCGCCAGCGAAGACGCCGTCTATGTCGGACCGCTCAAAGACAGCCAGAATGTCGGACAATTGGTCAAGATGCTGGCCTCTAAGTCCGCCACGGCGAAATTCGCCGAAACCCATCCGACGTCCTACCGTCCCTGGGGCGGCTATACCTCCATCTTCAACGGCGATCGTTTCCAGGTGAAGCGCATCTTCGTCACGCCGGGCAAGAAGCTATCGCTGCAAAAACACCACCATCGCTCCGAACACTGGGTCGTCGTCAAGGGAACGGCCGAGGTGACGGTCGGCGAGACCGTGCGGATGCTGCGCGAGAACGAGAGCGTCTATATTCCGCTCGGCGAAGTTCATCGTCTCGCCAATCCCGGCAAGATCGTCCTCGAACTCATCGAGGTGCAGACCGGCTCTTATCTCGGCGAAGACGACATCATCCGTATCGTCGATGAGTTCGGAAGAACGTGAAGCTGCAGTCGCAGCCGCTGGTCGGCCTGCGGCGCGACCACCTTCGCTGTTGAATTCGCTCTCGGAGTTCTCGTAGAATGGGCGCACCGAAAGACATGACTGGAGATATCCCCCTGATGCGTATCATGACCGCCCTCGCCGGATTTCTTTCAGTCATGTTGCCCGGAATGGCGTTTGCCGAAACGGGAAAGATGCGAACCGCAAGCGAGGCTGAAATTCGCCTCCACCTGCCGGGCACGTCGGAGCTGAAAGAAAGCAGCAACGGTTACGAATATCGCAAGGGCAACGCCAATGGCTATAAGATCACCAACGGCCAAGTGTGTGTCCGGTTTCCCAACAAGTCGACCGACTGCGTCAGCGTGAAGACCGACGGCGAGAAATTTCAGATGATCGACAAAAAAGGCGGCAGAACGAGATTTTGACTTTGCCCCGGGCAAGCTCTCTTGCCCCCAGCAAGGTCATCTTGCCCCCGGCAAGCTCACTTTGCCGGTGAAGTTTCGCCATCCTTGTCGAGAACGAATTCGGCGATAAGGCCTGAATGGTTCGAGCCGAGATTGTCATCGAGACGTTTCAGCGATCGCAGATGAAGCGGCGCGCGGGCAAATATGTGGTCGATGGCGATCCCGAGCGCGCCGGCGGCAACCGGCCATGTTGCCGGTTCCGGCACGATCGTTTTCAGCTTCTGTTCACGCAGAAAACCTTGGATGCTGGGAGCGATCACCGAGGAGTTGAAGTCGCCTGACAACACCAGAGGACCGTCGATCGAACCCAGCACTTTGCCGAGATCTTCCAATTCGGCCATCTGGAAATCGTCGAAATATGGTTTGGTCAGGTGCGCCGACACCAGATTGATGGTCTCGCCGCCGAAGTCGACGCTCGATATCACCAGCCTGTTTTTTCGGAGGCTGCCCATGCTTGCGACCTGCCGGCTGACGAACGGGCGCTTGGAAAGCACCAGCGTATCGCACGTATCTTTCCCACTGTCGCAGCCGATATGATAGGGATAGGCCTTGAACAATTGCTGCAGATGGAATGTCAGCGGCTTGGCTTCGAGCAGATTGACGACATCGGCATTCGACGCAATCACCATATCGGTAATTTCGGTCGAGTTTTTCCAGTTGTCGATCGCAATGTTGAACGACATCAGACGAAAAAGCGGCGGCGTGTCCGCTGCTCTGCCATCCTGCGAGAACTCGCGCAGCATGACGACGCCGTGAGCGATGAGAAGAAGCGAGACAAGCAGAAGGATAAAGCCGTAGATCTGTCTTTTGACGGCCAGAATGACGAGGCTGGCGGCAACGAAGACGACACCGAGGTGGAGTTGAAAGCTGTAGACGAAGGACAGCAGCCAAAAGTTCGTCACATAGCGCAGCGACACGATCGCGATGGCAACGGTCAGAAACGCGCAGAGAATCCAATAGATTATGTTTCTCATCGATCCTGACCTGCTTGCAGACGACCAGCCGGCCATAACATGCAAGCCTCAATGTTGCAATGCAGCATAATGCCCGGGAGGGATGGCTGCCGGCAGGGCAAAGATCGGCGGCCGGCCGTCATCCGGCAAGACAGCGGCGGGCGGGCCGACGGCAGCCGAGACGAAGCTCTTGCCGTCTCTTTCAAAGACCTATCGACTCGGCCTCTTTTTATCTTGTAAGTGGGGGCACTTTGATGCGGAATCGGCTCTTTGCCGTCGGCAGGGAGCCGAGAAAAGGTGGGAATGCGCTACTTCATTACCGGTACGGCCGGCTTTATCGGTTTTCATCTGGCCAGGCGCCTGCTGCAGGAAGGGCATGACGTCACCGGCTTCGATGGCCTCACTCCCTATTACAACATCAAGCTCAAGGAGATGCGCCATGCGGCACTCTCCCAGTTTCCGGCGTTCAAACCCGTCATATCAATGCTCGAGGACCGGCCGGCGCTGGAATCGGCTGTTCTGGCAGCCAAGCCCGACATCCTGATCCACCTCGCCGCGCAGGCCGGCGTGCGTTACAGCCTGGAAAATCCCGAGGCCTATCTCCGTTCGAACGTCGAAGGCTCGTGGAACATCATGGAAATCGCGCGGCGCGTCGACGTCCGTCACCTGATGCTGGCTTCCACGTCATCGATCTACGGCGCCAATGAGACCGTCCCCTTTCGCGAGACCGATCGGGCCGACGAGCCGCTGACCATCTATGCCGCGACGAAGAAATCGATGGAGCTGATGGCGCACAGCTATGCCCATCTTCACAAGATTCCGACCACGGCCTTTCGCTTCTTCACCGTTTATGGCCCATGGGGCCGGCCCGACATGGCGCTGTTCAAATTCGCCAAGAACATGCTGGAAGACCAGCCGATCGAGATCTACGGCGAAGGCAATATGAGCCGTGACTTCACCTATATCGACGATCTCATTGAAGCGATCGTCAGATTGTCGGCAATCACCCCGAGCGAAGAAAACCGCCTCGACGACGCGGGCATCGAAACGCTTTCGCGCCAGGCACCCTTTCGTGTCGTCAATATTGGCGGAGGCCAGCCGGTCAGCCTGATGAATTTTGTCGAAACGGTGGAAAAGGCGCTCGGCCGTCCCGCTATCCGCAAGATGCTGGCGATGCAGAAGGGTGATGTGCCGCGCACATTCGCCGCCCCCGATCTGCTCGTCGCGTTGACGGGATACAAGCCGGATACGACCCTGGATGTCGGCGTCAAGGCCTTCGTCGACTGGTATCTCGACGTACGCGGCGAACTTGGCGCCTAATTATTGCTGAACTGTTTCCAGTCGATCCCGTCAGCGGAGAAATGTCACCGCGCTCACGACATCGACCGCCTTCGAAAACATATAGTCGACGACAACGCTCAGGCTCCGCGAATAGGTCTTGAGCCGATAACCCTCACCCTCGACCGTCACGGGGCTGCGCAGGACGAGGGGAATGCCGGGGCGCACGAAACCGGCGCGTGTGGTCAAGGGAACCTCAGGCGAATGGCCGATGGCGGATGTGTACATCAGGTCGCGGGCAAGGCTGGCGGGGCCCATAGCGAACGCCGGCCCGGCAGCGGCACTGATGGTCACGGTCAAGGCGATGGCGGCAAGAGTTCTGCGCATGTCGAGGTCCCCGTTTGCGGATCGGCGGGCTTTCAGCCCGGCTCCAAACGATCGATGCGTCTGTCCACGCTTCGGTCGCTTTCATGAGATCACTCTACACATCAGTATTTTCAGCGCTTTTAAGCGGATCGGTCAAATTTTAAGAAATTTGATTTTCTGTCCGGCAGGGCTCGATACGCAGAAAGAAACAGGGTCCCGGCCGCGGGCCGAGAACGCAATCGGCAAGGACCTGGGAGCTACATCGCAGTCTACAGAATGCGATCCAGCTTCTTGTTGATATGCAGGTTCGGCATCAATCCCGCGCTTTGCGCGGCATGATAGGATTCCCGGGCCGCATCGAATGAGATCGACCACATGATGGCGCTGAGCAGGAGCGCAATGATATAAATCTGAATACGCATCGAACCGGCGATACGGAAAGAGCAAGGCAGTTTTGTGTCAAAACATGGCCATAGGCTTCACGAAAAAGTGGCAGGCTTTTGGGTCGCAGCCGGCTGGTACCAGACACATTAGCGTCGTGAAAATTAGCGATATTGCAGCGCTACCCTGTTAGCAGCCGACCCCGAGGCTTGGTTCCTCTTCCCACTCCGAGAACCCTGAGAGGTCCGTTCCCCACGGGCCTCTTTGCTTTCTTTCGAATCGTTTTCCAGAACAGCCGAGATCACCTGTTCCGATCGACGTTGAACCGCTGAACGGCACATTTCGATCCCAATCCGATCATGCAGCCGCCACGAGCGATGCCACGTTCCTGTCTTGCTACCTTTGCACCAGTGAAGGCATAAACCGCCAATTCGGCCAAAAATATATCAATCGATTGACTTAATTACCTAACGGCGTTATAAATCCGTCATGACCCAAGAACATGACGCACAGCCACCGGCCTCCGCCCGCGCCGATATCGCGCGGCAGAAGATGCTCTCCGCCGCTCTCGACGTCTTCGGTCGGTACGGCTTCGACGGTGCTTCGACACGCCAGCTGACAGAGGCCGCCGGCGTGAACCTGCAGGCAATCCCCTACTATTTCGGCAGCAAGGAAGGTCTCTACATCGCCACCGCCGAGTATCTGATGGCCCGCATCGACACGCATGTCGGCGACATGAGGGCGCGCATCGGCACGCATCTGCTGGCGCTCGACGCCGCGGGCGAACGCCTCGCCGAAGCTCAGGCCCGCCTCTTCCTCACCGAAATTCTACAGACCATGGTGACGCTTTTCGTCGGCAAGGAATCCGAATCGTGGGCGCGCTTCCTGATCCGCGAGCAGATGGAGCCGACCGAGGCTTTTGCGAAGGTCTACCAAGGTATTATGCGGCCGATGATCGAGATGGGCCGGCGGCTGATCGGCGCGATCCTTCGCGAAGACCCCGCCTCGGAACATGTGCGCCTGCGCACCTTCAATCTTCTCGGCAGCATCCTGGTCTTTCGCGTCACCCACGCGGCCGTGCTTGCTCAGATGGAATGGGACACCATCGGCCCGGAACAGGTGGAAACCCTGCGCGGCCTCGCCGCCGAACTGGTTGATGTCCTCGGCCCGCCGAAGGGAGGCGCCGCATGAAACGCATCCTTCCTCTCGCCATCCTCCTCCTTGCGGCGAGTGCCGCCGCCTGGTGGTACGGCCTGCCCGAAAAGCTCGGCTGGCAAGCCGAGGCCCGCCGAGAATTCGTCCTTTACGGCAATGTCGATATCCGCCAGGTCTCGCTCGGCTTCCGCGTCAGCGGACGCCTCTCCGAACTGCGCGTCGACGAGGGCGATGTGGTCAAGAGCGGAACGGTTCTGGCGAAACTCGACGCCGCCCCCTATCAATTCGCCGTCCGCTCCGGAGAGGCCAATGCAGCAGCCCTTCGAGCGACGCTCGACAAGCTGAAGGCCGGCCCACGGCCGACCGAAATCGCCCAGGCGCGCGCCGCCTATGACGAAAGCCTCGCCGATCTCCAGAATGCCAACCTTGCCTATGACCGCGCCCGCCAGTTGCGCCCGCAGGGCACGATTTCCGAGGCGAGCCTCGACCAGGCGACCGCTGCACGGGCGATGGCCGCCGCCCGCTCCCAATCCGCCAACGAGGCGCTGAAACTGCTGCAGGAGGGGTCACGCGTCGAGGATATCGCCGCCGCCGACGCGCAGGTGAAGGCTGCCGAGGCAACCCTGGCCTCGGCCCGCACCTCGCTGGAAGATGCCGAACTGCGCGCCCCGAACGACGGCGTCATCCTTTCCCGCGTGCGGGAAAATGGCGCCATCGTCTCGCCGGCGGATACCGTTTTCGTGCTGTCCCTGACCGAGCCCGTCTGGGTGCGCACCTATGTTGCGGAGCCCGATCTCGGCCGCATCCACCCCGGCATGAAGGTTTCGGTCGCCTCCGATACGGCGCCCGACAAGCCCTACGAAGGCACGATCGGCTTCATCTCGCCGGTCGCCGAATTCACTCCGAAATCGGTGGAGACGCCGGAACTCCGCACCGACCTCGTTTATCGCCTGCGGATCGTCATCGACAAGCCCGGCCCGGATCTGCGCCAGGGCATGCCGGTCACCGTGCGCCTTCCCAGGCCGACGGCAGGCGGACAATGATTGCCGCCGAGACCGGCTCGCTGACAGGTTCGGACGACAAGCCGCTCGTCCGGATCGACGGCGTCACCAAGCGCTTCGGCGACGCACCCGCCGCCCTCGACACCGTCTCCGGCACGATCGGCGGCGGCGCGATCACCGGCCTCGTCGGCCCTGACGGCGCCGGCAAGACGACGCTGATCCGCCTGATGACCGGTCTGATGCTGCCCGACACGGGAACGATGGAGGTTCTCGGCTTCGACACCAGGAAGAATGCAGCCGGCATCCAGGCGGCGATCGGCTACATGCCGCAGCGCTTCGGCCTCTATGAGGATCTCTCGGTGCGGGAAAATCTCGATCTTTATGCCGATCTGCGTGGCTTGCCGAAGAGCGAACGCGCGAGCGCCTTCGACGAACTACTCACCTTCACCGATCTCAAGCGGTTCACCGGCCGGCTGGCCGGGAAACTCTCCGGCGGCATGAAGCAGAAGCTCGGCCTTGCCTGTGCGCTTCTGAAGAAGCCGCGCCTGCTGCTGCTCGACGAGCCGGGCGTCGGCGTCGATCCGATCTCGCGCCGCGACCTCTGGAAGATGGTCGAGAACCTGACGAAGGAAGGCATCGGCGTGCTCTGGTCGACCGCCTATCTGGACGAAGCGGAAGCCTGTGATCACGTGCTGCTTTTGAACCAGGGCAAGCTGCTCTTTTCGGGAAAACCGATGGAGATGACCGAGCGCGTCAAGGACCGGGTCTTCAGGGTATCCAATGTCACCGGCCGCCGCCGGCAGGTGCTCGCCGAACTCCTGCAGGCCGATGGCGTCATCGACGGCGTGATCCAGGGCGAGGCGATCCGCCTGGTCGCGGCGAAGGACAAGAAGCCCGATATCGGCAAGGCCGGCGATGGCGCAACACTCGCCCCTGCACCGCCGCGCTTCGAGGATGCCTTCATCGATATGCTGGGCGGCGGTCCGGGTGGCCGCTCCAGGCTCGCAGAGGCTCAGCAGTCGCTGAAGGCTGAGAACGACCGGCCGGTGATCGAGGCCAAGGGCCTGACCAAGCGCTTCGGTGATTTCACCGCTGCCGATGACATCAGCTTCGATATCCGCCGCGGCGAGATCTTCGGCCTGCTCGGTCCGAACGGCGCCGGCAAGTCCACCACCTTCAAGATGCTCTGCGGCCTGCTGAAGCCGACCGGCGGCGAAGGCCGCGTTGCCGGTTACGATCTTCGCCGTGATGCCGCCGAAGCCCGCAACCAGCTCGGCTACATGGCGCAGAAATTCTCGCTCTACGGCGATCTCACCGTCATGCAGAACCTCGAATTCTTCTCTGGCGTCTATGGCCTTCGCGGAAAACACCGGCGCGAGCGCATCGACCTGATGGCGGGCATTTTCGATTTCGGTCGCCATGCCGGCGAACCCGCCAAAGATCTGCCGCTCGGCCTGAAGCAGCGCCTGGCGCTTGCCTGCGCCGTTATGCACGAGCCGCGCGCCCTCTTCCTCGACGAACCGACCTCCGGCGTCGATCCGATCACCCGGCGTGAATTCTGGACGCATATCAATGCGCTGGTCGAGAAGGGCGTCACCGTGCTCGTCACCACCCATTTCATGGACGAGGCCGAATATTGCGACCGAATCTCACTGATCTATCGCGGCCGCTCGATTGCGCTCGGCTCGCCCGATGAATTGAAGGCGCGGGTCGCGACCAAGGAGCAGCCGGACCCGACGATGGAGGATGCCTTCATCGCCCTCGTACAGCAATCGGAAGTGGAGGATGCCGCATGAGTGTCTCCTCCGGTCGGCTTCGGCGTCTTTCAGCCCTGGTGCACAAGGAAAGCCTGCAGGCGATCCGCGATCCGAGCAGCATCCTCATTGCCTTCGTGCTGCCGCTGATCCTGCTTTTTCTGTTCGGCTACGGCGTCTCGCTCGATACCACCCGCACCCGCATCGGCCTCGTGACCGAGGAGATGACGCCGCTGACGCAGGATCTGTCGGCCAGTTTCCAGGCCTCGCGCTATTTCGATGTGGCGATGGGCCGTGACCGGCGTCTGTTCGAAGAAGACCTCGTGGTCGGCAAGGTGCGCGGCGTCGTCGTTATCCCGGCCGATTTCACCACGCGCTACACCGCCGGCAACCGTCCCGATATCCAGGTGATCGTCGACGGCTCCGATCCGAACACGGCGAATTTCGTGCAAAATTATGCCCAGGGCGCCGTCGCCAACTGGGAGCGGCAGAGACAGGCGGACGTCGCCTCGCATAGTCCCGCCATCGCGGTCGAGCAGCGCTTCTGGTTCAATCCTGAACTGACCAGCCGCAATTTCCTCGTGCCGGGCTCGATCGCCATCGTCATGACGCTGGTTGGCACGCTTCTGACCTCGCTCGTCGTCGCCCGCGAATGGGAGCGTGGCACCATGGAGGCGATGATGGCGACGCCGGTGACGGCAGTCGAACTGCTCGCCGGCAAGATCCTGCCCTATTTCCTGCTCGGCCTCACCTCGATGACGCTCTGCGTGCTGCTTGCGGTCTTCCTCTTCGGCGTGCCGTTCCGCGGCTCCGTCGCCGCCCTTTATACACTCTCGGCCGCCTTCCTGATCCCGGCGCTCGGCCAGGGCCTGTTGATCTCGACGGTAACGAAGAACCAGTTCCTCGCCTCGCAGTTGGCGCTGATTACAGCCTTTCTGCCGGCCTTCCTGCTGTCGGGCTTCCTCTTCGAGATCAATTCCATGCCGACCGTGATCCAGTGGATCACCTTCATCGTGCCGGCACGTTATCTGATCCCCAGCCTGCAGACGGTGTTCCTCGCCGGCGACATCTGGCCGATGTTCGTGAAGGCGATATCGGTCATGCTGACGATCGGCGCCATCTTGTTCATGCTTGCCGCCCGCAGCACCAGAAAGAGGATCGGCTGAGATGGGATGGACAAGGCTTTACGCCCTCATCGTCAAGGAACTGCTGGCCGTGCTGCGCGACCCCAAGGGTCGCGCCATCCTGATCGGCCCGCCGATCGTCCAGCTTCTCGTCTTTTCCTATGCCGCAACTCTCGAAGTCCGCAATGTCGATATCATGATCCTCAACCGCGACAGTGGTCACTGGGGCCAGGAACTGATCGAGCGCATCGATGGCTCGCCGACCTTTCGCCAGATCGAGATGGCGGGAAGCCAGGCGGATATCCAGGTGGCGATCGATACCCAGACAGCCATTGCGGCGATAGAGATCGGCCCGGATTTTTCGCGCAATATCGAGGCGGGAGCGCCGGCCGACCTGCGGGTGGTGCTCGACGGCCGCCGCTCCAACGCCTCGCAGATCGTCGCCGGCTACCTCTCACAGATCGGCGCCGGCCTTGCTGCCGAGACGCCGGCCGGCAAACGCGCCGGCACCGACATTGTCTCGACAGTGCCGCGCAACTGGTTCAATCCGAACCTCACCTACCAATGGTTCATGGTGCCGAACCTGATCGCCAGTATCGCGCTCCTGATCGGGCTTATCGTCACGGCGCTGTCGATTGCTCGCGAACGCGAGCTCGGCACCTTCGACCAGCTGATGGTCTCGCCGCTGCGCATGCACGAAATCCTGATCGGCAAGCTGATCCCGCCGATGATGATCGGCCTCTTCCACATCACCGTCTATATCCTGGCTGCCGTCTTCCTCTTTGAGGTGCCGCTGCGCGGCTCGCTCTTCCTGCTTTATGGCAGCGCGATCTTCTATCTCGGTTCGGTGGCCGGCCTCGGCCTGTTCATCTCGGCGCTGTCGATGACGCAGCAGCAGGCGATCCTCGGCGCCTTCCTGTTCATGGTTCCGGCCATGCTGCTCTCAGGCTTCGCCACGCCGATCGAGAACATGCCGAGCTGGCTGCAGCCGATAACCCTCATCAATCCGCTGCGCTATTTCCTGGTGATCGTCAAAGGCGTTTTCCTCAAGGATATCCCCTTGAGCGAGGTGGTGAACCAGACGATCCCGCTGGCGCTGATCGCCGCCGTCACGCTCAGCGCCGCCGCCTGGCTCTTCCGCCGGCGGCTGGAATAAGGCATCCCGACCCATGCCTGGGCTACCTCACACAATGTGAATCAGCCTTCCAAAGCGTGACCCTCTCCTGCTGGAACCTCGAATTGGCGCGGTCGTTACCCAAACGCAACCCCAGTAAGGAGAAGCAAAATGTACAAGGTCCTACTTGTCTCCAGCGCTCTTGCGCTGTCGTCTCTTGCAACCAATGCGCTCGCTGATGGCGCCGTGACCGGTGCAGCCGGTGGCGCCATCACCGGCGCGATCGTCGGCGGCCCCGTGGGTGCTGCCATTGGCGGCGTGGCCGGCGGTGTCGCCGGTGCCGTTGTCGACCCGCCGCCGCGCGAGGTCGTGACCTATGTCCAGCAGCAGCCGGCCCCGACTGCTTCCGTGGTCGTCCAGGAACCGATCGTCGTCGGCAAACCGCTTCCGGCAGACGTCGTCGTAACGCCGGTCCCTGACAACCCGAAATATGCTTATACGGTCATCAACAATCAACGCGTGATCGTCGAACCCCGCACCCACCGTGTGGTGCAGGTCATCGAATAATCAGGCAACCGAAGCCGCCTGCTGCGGCTCGGCAACTTCCGGCCCCGCTTCGGTGGGGCCTTTTTTCGTACGCTCGCGCCAGCTACCGATCAGCGAGAACAGAAGAATAAGGCGCTGTGGCAACTTGAACTCCTGCGGTAGCGTCTCTATCGGAATTCGCTCGCCATAAAGCTTGCCCTGTTTGAGCGACAGAATATGCATGCTGGAAAGCATCAGCCGACCCTCCATCCCGATTGATGGGATCAGCGTGGCTGACGCAACGGGGCTGGGTCCTTAAAGTCCGACTAAAAACTGCAAAAACTTGCAAAAGCCTATGGCCGCGGCCGCATCCCGGCGCGCGCCAGCCCTTCCAGAACCGGCGCAAAACGCTGGGGATTCTTGGCCGGCTGACCCGCCAGAATGCCTTCCAGCGTCACATCAGGTGCCATTTTCTCGAGCGCGCGCAGGAACTGCCGCGCCTGCTCCATATTGCCGAGATGCGCGTGTGCGGCGATCAGCATCCAGTAAGTCGGATCGAAATGGGCGTTCAGCGCCAGCGAGCGTGACGCAAATGAAAGTGCTTCCTCGTAATTGCCGCGAAAGATTTCGGCCATGGCGATGCCCGTCAGAGAAAAACGCGCATCCGGATCGCGGGGTCCCAATTTCAGGGCGCGATGCAGGCGCTCGAGCGCATGCTCGATATCGCCGCAGTGCAAAGCCGCAATGCCGGAGCAAGCCGCGACCAGAAGATCGTTGGGATTGGCGGCAGCGGCCGCCTCCAGCACAGCCATGCCGCCTTCATAATCCTTGCCTGTCTGCAGCAACGCCATGCCGCAATGGGCCATCACGCGGGGATCGCCGGCCGAATGCTGAAGCCCGCGCCGGGCAAGACTGACGCATTCCGCCTTGTCGTCCGTCCCGAGCCGCGGCCAGCCCATGGTAATGCGATGTTCGAGTACCCAGGCGGCATGCGAAAGCAGCATCGCATTTTCCGGCTCCATGGCGAGCGCCTCCTGCAGCAAGGCATAGGCGGCGGCATTGCTTTCGATCGACTCGTCGATGATCGCGGCAAGGGCGCGCAGATAGAGATCGTAAACTGCCGGACTGTTCGGCCGGTCACGTCGTGACCTCTGGATTTCGGCGATCTCGATCGCCGGCTCGACGATCGAGGCGACGCGTTCGGTGATATGGTCCTGGAAAGCGAAGACGTGGCTGATGCCGTCTTCAAAATGATCGGCCCAGAGATTGGTCGCGGTCACGCCGTCGACCAGTTGTACATTGATACGCACCTGCGCCCCTTCCCGCCGGATGCTGCCTTCGAGCACATAGCGCACGCCCAGTTCTCGGGCCACCTCTCGCACATCGACACTGCGTCCTTTGTAGACGAAGGCGGAATGACGCGAGACAACGGAAAAGGAGCGGAAGCGCGCAAGGGCGGTGATGATCTCCGCCACCACACCATCGGCAAAATAATCCTGGTCGGCATCGCCGCCGAGATTGACGAAGGGAAGAACCGCAACGGAAGGCGGCTGCGACGCCACGGGCGCCATCCTGCCATCCTCCTGGCGCGGCAGGCGGTAGCCGACCCTGGGAACGGTGACGATCCACTCCGTGCCATCCGGCCGTGCGCCGAGAAGCTTCCTGAGCGCGGCAATCTGAACCGTAAGGTTGCCTTCCTCCACGGCAAGCCCCGTCCAGGCCCGGTCCATCAAATCCGCCTTGGTGACGACCCGGCCCTCAGCTTCCAGCAGCAAGCCGAGCAGCGCGGCCGGTCGCGGTCCCGCCGCAACGGATTTCCCGTCCCGCCACAGGCTTCCTGTCACGGGATCGTAAAGGAACGGACCAAACGAAAGCCTCGAGCTGCCCATGCAGAAGCATAGCGTCAAAACCTCGCAAACGAAAAGCCGATGACGCGCCGATGCGCTCCATAAGCCGCCGTCGGATGAACGGCGGCTTATCCAGCGGACAGGATCAGACCTTCAGCTCGCGCCGCTCGCGCTCGGTCACCATGGCGAGGTCGAGCACCTTCTGCAGGTTGGCGGCGTGGCGGAAGTTCGGGTCCGGCTGGATCCCGCTTGCCACGGCCTCGGCAAAACGCTCGTAGTTGGTCGCGACCGGTTCAACCTCGATCTTCGTCCAGGTGGCGGTTTCGACATCCTCGCCGAGGCAGCCATGCAGCTCGGAACCGTTGGGACGATGGATGACCTCGAGGCTGCCCCTCTCGCCATAAATGCGCAGCTTCAACTCGTTCAGATGCCCTGTCGCCCAGCGGCTGGCATGAATGACGCCGAGTGCGCCATTGGCGAAATCGACGGACATGGTGAAGCTGTCATTGGCGTCGAGCAGGTATTCGCCGATCTGACCGCCCGGCGCCTTGTTGAAGGTCTTCAGCCGCGCAAAGACGTGGTCGATGTCGGTCGCCGCGCCATAGGCGGCGAAATCCAGAATATGGATGCCGACATCGCCGAGCACGCCATTCGAGCCGTGGCCGGTGGAAAGCCGCCACAACCAGGTGGACTCGGTACGCCAGTCGCCCCAGGCGCGCGACACCAACCAGCTCTGGAGATAGGATGCTTCCACGTGTCTGATCGTGCCGAGCTCGCCGGCGAGCACCATCTCACGGGCGCGCTGCAGCGGCGCGACGTTGCGATAGGTAAGGTTCACCATGTTGATGACGCCGGCCTTTTCGGCCGCCTCCGTCATCTCCAGCGCCTTCGCATAATTCTCCGCCAGCGGCTTTTCGCAGAAGACGTGCTTGCCCGCAGCAATCAGCGCCATCGTCGTCGGGTGATGGATGCGGTCGGGCGTGACGTTCGTCGCCGCATCGAACTCACCCCAGGCGATCGCCTCCTCCAGGGAAAGAAACCGCTTTTCGATGTTGAATTTGTCGGCGAAGGCCGAAAGCCGATCGGGATCGGTGTCGACGGCGCCAACCACTGTCACGCCATCGATGAGGGGGAAGCGGGCGAGCTGGTTTTTCGCCATCACGCCCGTGCCAAGAACGAGTAATCGCATGGATGCTCCTCAGCGGTAACCGGCTTCGCCGGCTTGGTGTAGTTTCGGGCCGCGTTCGACGATCGGCTCCAGTGCTTTTTCTACCGGCACATTTGGAGCGTCGGTGATACCCGTCAACGAGCCCTCAGGGTTATAGGCCCACTTCACGCCGTTGA